>WLWD01000967.1_pt1 | contig 156339 bp, 126 predicted proteins | sample 6712731 | NCBI WGS metagenome assembly WLWD01 (sample SAMN12718690, study PRJNA576275) | sponge metagenome | isolation source: marine sponge | host: Mycale hentscheli | place: New Zealand: South Island, Marlborough, Capsize Point | collected 2014-11-01
TGATGTCTTGGCTAGCTCATCCTGAGTTGTAGGAGAGGACAGAACTAACTCTATTACACTAATTTCACTATTCACATCCTTAATTGTATAGATTGAATTTCTTGTTCCCTCCACTCTTAATTCCTAATTGTATTGATCAAGTTTCCTTTCCCTTGCTCTCTATGTACCCTCATCATGCCCATGCTTATAACTTATTGGTTTTGTCTTTTATTTCAGTTTTTGATCTTGAGTTTTGTTTGCATTTAGTTTTGTTCTATCTCTCTGCTAGTGGACAGTCATCTGTCTGCTAGTCACTATTTTAATTAAACTTATTTATTGTAGTGGGATCCTTTGTTTGTAGCGGCTCTGGCGTATTGTTGGTTGAGTTGGGTTTCGCTTAGCTAGCATAGTCAGTAGCTAATAGTCATCTATAGCTGGCCCCCGCTTTCTCTGTGTTCGTCAGTCCATTGCTATCTGTGGGCTATACAATTGATGTCAGAGTCTGGTGGTGTTCACTTGTGAAGTCATGGTGACAGTGTTTCTAAGCTGCCATTGGAGCAGTCAGATCCTGTCACTTGCCTGTGAGCAGGAAGTCTGAAGTATTACATAGTAATTTTTGTTTTTTGTTCCCACAGGTTTGATATTCCCAGTACTTCGTTCTCGTGTAGCCGGTTCCAATTCCAATAAGTGTCCACCTTTTCCTGTTTGTCAGGTTCACATGTGGTTGTTGCTGGGAGGATGCACATACTTGTAATTCCGCTGCCGTCCTACGGTCACGCGGTCCCTATAGGGGGGACTTCAAGCATCCCGCTAGTTCCTCAGCATCACTGTCTATCACTGTGACATCTGTGGACTGCTAATCCTCCACGACTGCCAAACCATCTGTTGCAGGAGATGCACTTCACCGCACCTTTCTGCTGACGAGTGGCTTCTTCCTCTCGTCTGCACACTTGTGCCTCTTCTTATCTGCCTCTCTCCTGAACCTCCTGTTGCACAGACCACACCACACCTCTCTACCAGCACTGGACCTGGCCCTTGCTGCTGCTGCTGCCCTACTCTCTAATTGTCTTCTCACACCTTCTCTGCACCTTGACCTCCATCCGTCTCTTGAGGTAGTGGCTAACTTATACCACTCGTCCTTCACACTTATCTGCTGGAGATCTTCCTTGACCACATCCTTCCACCTCTTGCGAGGACCTCCACGAGGACGGGGTTGAGACAGCCAACCGAACAGCACACTCTTTGGGATGCGATGGTCCTGCATGCGAGCCAAGTGACCTAGCCATTCCAACCTCTTCATCTGGATCTTGTCTGACACTAGATCTTCGTCTCCCCATCGTCTCCTCACTTCAGCCATGGTGATCCTCTCATCCCACTGTTGCTGGTTAGAAATGCCCAGGACTGCTTTCACGCACCTATGGTGAAAGGTGTTGAGTATCTTCACTTGTCTCCTCAAAGGGATCCAGCACTGAGCTCCATACAACAGTACAGACAGGACACATGCCTGGTACACCTTGCGCTTCGTCTGGAGGGATAAGTCCCTATCCAAGAACACAGCCTTCCTAAGGGCGCCATATGCTTTGGAAGCTTTTGCTAGTCTGCTCTCCACGTCAGCGTCCATCCTGCCAGAGTCAGCAATCACTGCACCAAGGTACGGAAATTCCTTCACACACTGGATCTCTCCTCCTTCCACAACAATAGGCTCGCGCTCAGAGTCCTCCACCTGTCTTCCTACCACCATATGCTTGGTCTTCTGGACACTAACAGTCAGGCCAAACTGAGTGCCAACTCCCTTGAACTCCTGTACTGCCCTCTCCATGGCATTCCTGCTAGTAGCCAGTAATGCACCATCATCAGCAAAGAGACACTCCGTCAGCATCCTCACTTGTGCATTTCTGGTATACCTGCGGAACAACTTCTCATCATACTTGAAGTGCAGGTCAACTCCAACTCCCTCCACATCTTCCAGCCTCACGAGCCACCTCTCTACCATCAGACAACTGAACAAGTTAAACAACACTGGAGCCATGCAGCATCCTTGCCTCAGCCCATTGCTGACCTTAAACTCCTCCAGCATCATACCATCCAGGCGGATCTTGGCTTTCATGCCATTGTGGAAGGAAGCAATTATATTGACCATGCCCTCAGGCACGCCTAGCTTCTGCAGCGCAATCCAAAGAGCTTCCCGTGGCACAGAGTCATACGCCTTGCGGAGGTCTATGAAAGTGAGGAAGGTTTTGGCAGTGTGCTCCCATGACTTCTCTACTAGTTGTCTCACCGTGAAGATCATATCCGTACACCCACGTCCTTTCCTGAATCCACACTGAGACTCAGGAAGCTGATCTTCAGCCAGTTTCTGCAGGCGTTCCTGGATCACACGTGCCACCACCTTACCCACTACATCCAGCAGTGATATGCCCCTCCAGTTATCACAGACTGACAGATCGCCTTTCTTCGGCAGTGGTATAAGGACTGCATCACACCAGTCTCTGGGAACTTCACTCTTCCTCCAGATATCTCCACACAGACTCATCAAAGACGACATGAATGCTTCCTCATGGCACACAACCTTTACCATTTCTGGAAGAACCCCTGTCTCTCCACCAGCCTTACCACTACGTAGCTTGCCAATAGCTCTCTCCAACTCCTCTTCTGAGGGAGGCTCACTCATCTCATCCTTCACTGGTCTCTGCCTCACTAGCTCCAACTCCTCCATAGAGAACCCACTTTGCAGGTTTAGGATCTCTGAAAAGTGCCTCCTCCATCTTTGCTGCTGTGCCTCGGGAGTCTTGCACAAGTTTCCTTCTTCATTCCTCACCACAACCGCTCTCACTGGTTGCACACTGTCGCTCCATTGACACTCAGGAAAGACAGCAACTCCTTTCCGGCTTCATTCATGACCCCATGCCCATGTGGACCCCTCTCATACCACCAAGGGTCATCACTGCCTTCCCTGGAGCCCACACGTGCATTGAAGTCTCCTAGCAGCACATAGGATGAGTGGGCGGGTACTGAGTCTAGGGCTTGCTGGAGCAGGTCATAAAAGGCATTCTTATCCTCCCTACTGGCTGCATAGGTTGGTGCATATCCACTGAGAACATACATAAAGCACTTATCTCTACATCCTCGCTCCACCTTCAACTTCACACTCACAAACCTCGAACTCCATGCTTTCCAAGATTTACCAGCATCCTTCCACGCACCTATAGCACTCCCAGACAGCACAATCGCTACCCCTTCACCCCTCTGTTTCACCACCCCATCACCAGGCACAGGCCTTCCTGAAGCCAACACCACACTCCCCCCAACTTCATACACCTCATTCCCAAACCACTTAGTCTCCTGAACAGCAGCAACTTCCACTCTATACTTTGACAACTCTCCAACAACCTGGTCCACTTTCCTCTCATCTACCACTTCTGCATCATCCACTCCCTTCCTAGCAGTCTCAATCCTACCATCTACATCCAACAATGTACGCACATTCCAAGATGCCAATACCCATACTGGGGAACTTTGCATTCTGCTTGTGCTATGTGCAGTCATACACGGTGTAACTCCCTGAGAGGATTGCAAGTCCTCCGCAGGTGTACGAATCTGATGTGCATTGAGTGACGTCATCGGGCGACGTCCTGAACTCATTTCACACACAATACACAGACTCGCAGTCGGCTTTAGCCAGTGGTTCACACGGGGGCAAGTGGATCACTGCCCAGGGGTCACCGCGTGGAGGCGCCGACAAACGTGTTAAAAGTTAGCAACTTAAAACACGACCCCACACATACATACATACACACACACATACATACATACACACACATACATACATACACACACACATACATACACACACACACACACATACACACACATTAGCTGTAACTATTCAGTATCATCATCATTTAATTTTTGGGGAGGTTTTGAAGTTATGGTATGTCATAAATAAGTCATACTACATAATCTCTAAACTGGTGAGATGAAGTTTGACTTATAGTGGTAAAGAAAACTAGAAATGCCAAAGACTAAATGTGGGCCAACTTTGTATTTCAAACGCAGTTGACCATAAGACATCTACAATCATTGCCTAGTTAAATTATACTAGTGGTGTGCTTGAGCACAAAATGGCGAGCGAGCCTTAAACTATACTATTATTAAACGATTGATTTCAACAACTAACACTCAAGCTACTAAAATAAAGTCGAGTTTTTAAATTACGTATATGCGGTAAAGGGGATTCAATGCCATAGTAACCGCTCCCCGCAACTGTTTGAATTGAAAAAGAAGCAACAAAATCAAGTCACGTTATTTAAATTTTCTTTGTGATATTCTAATTTTAACTGCACCCGCAAAACAATTCAAAGCGGTAAACAATTCAATTTCTAAGGTGATACGGGTAATGATCGCTAAACCGTGGGATTCTGTTTAGTGAAGTTAGGGACGGGGTCGAACACGGAGCAAACACAAAAGTACGCGAGGGTCAAAGTACAAAATGACATACGTACGTCCACACATATATACAAACAAACTCATATCCCCGATTTTCAATTGTGTTACCCCTGTAAGTGTCTCGCTCGCTCGCCAATTAGCAGTTCATTGTGTGTGTGTGTGTGTGTGGTGTGTGCGTGTTTAAACAAGGGAATATTTTTGGATAGAAAAGAAAATTCCAAAGTCCTGCTTAGGACTAATTCCAACTACATGTATTCCCAATACACAAGCAAACAGCCACACCTACTCACGCCCACTAGTATGCCTCTATGCTAGCAGTATTGACAGGCGCGAGACTGCCATCCACTCTTCTTGGAACAGTTAAGAAGCAGCAGCCGCCAAGTAAACAGTTTTTATTTCATTACTGAGACCATGAACTACATTCATGTACATTAGAGAAGCCAGTAAATTATGAACTCTCTAAAGAATACATCACATAACATTCCCTTAATTTCCTGTTGCTAAGCGACTGAAGTGTCAGCCGGCAATCATTAATTGAAGCTAGACGAAACTAGACGAGGAGTGTCCCAATACAATGATCTTTAGTTGCAGCGAGGAGAGAAGCCATCTAGTGTTGGTTGTAAGACGTGGAAACAAGTTACAAAATCTGTTTGAACATTGCCGTAACAGGCAACAACTCATTGCCTTTATTTCTACTTTTAATATTCCTTCCTGCCCCATATAGTTGGTCTATTTCTGGATTAAATGTTTATTTCATTGGTGCGAATCCTTGTTCTTCTGCACTTGGACTCCAGCTAACCCAAGTTTTACTTTAAAAGCTGCTTATTCAACATGCACCATATTGACAGACCCACAGAGACTACGAGTAAGCAACCATAACCTTTCCAGTATGCAGTATTAAAGAACGGTATCAAAGTTTCAAGTAATTTTAAAACTAATGTCGCATACTTTCATTGGTACTTTTAGTAACTTCTATAATCAATATTGATTGGCTTGGTAGCATCAATTTAATAATAATAAATCATAAAATGTTTCAGCTAGTGAAGCTTCATCAGTTGTGAGATGAATTAATTAATTCACCTCACTGATAACTCACACTACACCAAACGTGCACCCGTTTTTAATTTTTTCATTCATTCATTAACCCTTAGCGCACATGCGCGAGAGGGTTATAGCAGTTGTCCTGTCTTTTTGTGTGTCTGTCATGTTGATTTTGGATATTACTGACAATTAACAGTTGATTTAGGTATGAACTTATTCAGGACGAAGATTTAGGACCATTTATTGTGCTACTTTTTTAAATTTCGGGCTAATTGTTGAGAAAACGCGAAGCTTAGGTACCAGCTTTTATGGGTAACGCCCCAGCCAGCGGTGTTGTTTGCTTTATGCTCAGGGAAGTTAACGGAGTTGAAAGAAATTTAGTTTCTTGTTGAAAATGTATACAGGTGAGTGTTTCTGGCTAGTTTAGCTTCTCTTATGAAGACAGCGTTTCCATGTACCATTTTAATTGGCCGAGCTATTTTGATGCCTAATTAAAATAGCTAACAGATTGCTTGTTCTTTTGGAAGGAGATTGTATTGTAGTAGCTAGGTAGTGTTTAATAGCGCTGAGGGTTCACACCTTTGGTGCTTCATTCAATTAGCACCTCGCTCAACTTGACAGTGAACCTTCTTGACCTCTCTCATCATGTCAAGACCATTCATTTGTTCTCACCTCCTTCCTTTTCCCTTTATGCGGCTCATTACTTTGCCTCTCATTGTGTGTCTACAGGGAAACATGTTTGTAACCTGAAGATCAGTCTGGTATTTTCCCCCTCCCTAACTAATGAGCTATGCCATGCAAGCTATAACAACACCTTACAGAATTCAATCCAGAATTAAATAAATCATTATTAACGGAGCACCACAGGGCCAGACCCGAAGCGCTAATATAAACTAGCTAGCTATCTATTACCAAATCGGCTCTCAGATGAAAACAATACGGGAACTTCATCAGGTATCAATATAGATGCTGTCTACGGTCTTCATAAGAGAAGCCAAATATGCTGAGTGGGACACTTACCAGTAGTTTCAACACAAAACTTCAATTCCAGCACTACCTAAACTACTCCACATAAAGCAAAACGACTACTGGCGACAGGATATTGACTATGTGATTATGACTTGATGATAGGGGGTCCCCACAGAAGCTAGAACCTATGCAAAACTGATGGAATTGTGGGGGGGGTTCAAAAATTAGTCTGAAATAAAAAATAAAGAAACTAGTACAATAAAAGCACTAAGTTGCCATTTTGTGTAAGAGCTCATACCCAATTCAACAGTTATCTGTCAGTAATCTCTAAAATCAGAGAGTGACAGACAGGAAGAGTACTACAACCCTCTCATGCATGCACACTGAGGGTTAAATATGTAGGTAAGTATTTCAAAAAGTATGGAAATAAGTATGCAAGCAGGTATGTAAGATTAATAGTGAACGAATAAATAAATAAAAACAAAATAAGAAATTTAAAGAAACTAAATAAAGTCCTCCATGTTTAAACTTGTAGCTACCAGACTCACCACAATCCACTAGACTCACCACAATCCACCAGACTCCTGAAGCTGAGGTCACAATGAGCTCCAATGCCATGCACCACAAACACCACGTGATCCACTTTCAACTCCTCACCTACACACAACAAAACATATCTGTCAATGCCCAATGAAAACATGCAGTTATAGTGAACCCAAGACATCATCACACACACACACAGGGAGGAAGGAAAGAGGGGGGGGGGGGGAAGAAAGAATAGAAAATAAACCAAAAAAAAAACAAACCCTTATCTGACATTTTATACTGGCACCGCAGCATCTGACGCTCCCGGAACCATCAACCCCATTGGAGACCACACCCACCTGGCTCCACCTTGTCCAAATCAGAGAAGCCCCTCATGATAGTCTTGGGCTGGGAGTGGTAGGCCTCTATGTCCAATGCCAAGTGCGAGGGGGGAGGGGCTGGGTAGTGCATCATGGACCCCTGAGAGTGAAACATTACAGACTCGCCGTTTGCCAGAGGCAAGCGCACATTCCACGACGACTTTTCAAAGCAAGACTTGTATTGATCCTACAAGACATATGAAACACATGTCACACCACAGTCTATAGAATCACGTGTGCACACCACATAGTCTATAGTGTCATATGTGCACACATGCAACAACCATACAAGGACAATGAGTGAGTGAGTGCATGTGTAAAACTGCGTCCTAGATTGAGACAGACATCACCACAAGCAAACACATCTAGCCACAAACTGGCCACAGGGAAACACCAGTTTCCTCAATCCACAGAGCCATTAAAAAAAAACAACCAATTAAAAAAAGAAAATCATTAAAGTGAAGCAGCAGAGAATAATTCTTCATAAGAACAGCAGCATGAACAGGTTAGTGACCCACAAAGCTATCCTGTATCATATTTCTACTATGCTTGCAAAACGCACACCATCAAACTAACCAAACAGCAGGATCACATCACCGGTAGCTAAACACCAGGTTCTACTGAGGAAAATGCAACAAGTGCTGTCAAAGCAATTCATAATCAACTTCCACCATAAAACACCTGGTAGATATTTTTGCTGAAATTGATTTAAAACTGACAGTTTGTGGTGGCACCAGAAATGCCATGCTCTAAAAGAGAGGGGTGTGGTCAAATTTAGTGGTGAAACACCCACAACAGGAACAAAAATAATATTATAAAATGAAAGCTTATCTAATCTCACATTTTTTTAAGGAATTACCATTCCAGGAAAGCAAATCATGCAAATGTCTATGGCTACCGACGTTACCATACTTGCCCTGTACTATTATTAGTAACATATCTTGTCACATGTCCACTCTGTTATTCAAGTTACTACAAAACACCTTGTAATGCCAGCTAAATATAGAAGCAAACCAGCACTCTTTCTTTCTTGCACACACACACACGGTGCAAAAAAATACAAATACAAAAACAAACAAAAAAAAAAGTAGCAAACAAAAAAAAAAATAGGAGACTCTAGTATGTCCAAGTTGAGTTGGCACGACCGCAAGCGCGGTAATTGAGGAATGCATTTAGTACTTTACCGGAAGCAATTTAGTCTGTGAATCCAAGTCAATTCAGCTTGCAAATGTCATCGTTGCACGTGAAAAAGGGGCGGTTACGAAGGTGCGCATTAATACTGTAACTATTGTAAGAAAGAAATTTAGTGAAGTTTATGGAGTTTTTCGGGCGCTGTACAGCTCATCTCATCTGTTTTCAATCATATTTATGTTTCTTACGCGCAGATAATGTACAGCAGATGGAAAAAGCAAACTGGTGGGGCGCTCTTCTAAAGAGACAAGATTAAAAGCAGTCAATTCTACCTACTGTGTCCCAAGAAATATTCTGATATTTACAGGATTCAGCAGTTCAGCACTGTTAACTTGTAGCTAAAGTTACTAGACTTTCTTGTTAAATAAAATTATCAATTGTTTCATTTATTTAATATGTATATGAAAATTGATGAAATGATAGAATTTAAGTAGTACACATATACTAAATATAGTTGTGATCAGAGTTGAAGGTGGAGTGCAGCCTGAGTTGATCCTAATCCTTATAATAAACGGCATCTAGCAGTGAAGAAAAAGGAATTGGCATAAACACAGCTTTGACAAGCCCACAATTTAATTTTAACAGCTTAAGGGTGGCCGCACACCGCCTACGCAATTTTTTGTTGATGGTTGCTATGCACGATTACTACTATTGTATACTTACAGGGGCTTCTCTACTATAACACAAGGACACAGTACCTGCCGAAGGAGCCGCTCACTAATTTTAGAGCGAATCTGGAGGAAATATCGGGGCCTGGTTATAAAACTTTGTAGCAATTTTTTGGAACAGTGCGGTAAGTTGGAGCTCCGCAATTTGGTGCACTACTAGCCGAGCCGATACTCTACTGCAAGACAACGAGTTCTTATCCATTTCAATATTACTTTATGATATATTCGCAATTTTTTCTATTTATAAGATATTGAAAAATTCTCTTTGTGGTGCAGTTCATTTTTTTTTGGTTTACCCGTGTATACAATTTTTGTGCCGTTCTCATTATTAGATTCCAAGAAAAACTGTTACAAAATTTGGAACTTTCATTCCTCTCGCAATTCTTAAGAAATAGCCCCACCCCCATATCTCGTACTACGAGCAATTTTTTTTTTCCAATTAGTTTGTATTGGTTCTAAAAAGAGCCCGCCTATATCAAGAGTAAACAAACATCAATACAACAATAATAAGAGAGTCAGAAGAGAGAGCAGTTTATTGGAGATAGCCAGAGGTAAAGGTATTAGATCTGCGCAGCTTGGGAAGTCTTCGCTCCGCAGAAATCGAGCCTGGTATATCCATCCGCTTGAGTTCAGGTGCGCAGAGTCCAGAGAACGGCTACAGGAGGAGAGGCAGCCTGGTGCACCTTGCTGGGTGAGCTCAGACGACGTATGGAGAGTTGCTGTAAATGTCTATGAGACAACAAGAAGCTAAACTAAAACACTACAACTTCGCAAAGTATACTTCTGCTACTACTGCGCGATAGTTTCTGCTCGCGTATTATCAAATGGTGGGGTATTGGCGGGGAATAAATTAATGTCCGGATCTACAGGCGGTGCGCGTTGCTATGTGCGGCCACCCTTAAGTGTGGTTGTAATACAAGTTGCTAGCTGAATGACAGCTACATCACTCAGAAATGTATTGGCTATACGGCATTTGTTATTGCACAGACAAATAATCTTACCAACATCCTATCATGTGGTCCTGTACCCTCTGCCACAACAGGATACTCCGTCTATCCTATTTCCACACTCGCAGCCTAAGCTAATCCCAAAATAAAGCTAGAAAAGCAGCCATCTGAGAAGAAGCCGCTCATTGTTTACAAAATTCTTAATGAAGACAGTCCGCGCGATCAATTGAGCCGTACCGCATGACTAAAAGCGGGCGCGTTTTGAGCGAGAAACCTGTGGTTTTTTTCCATTCCCATAGACTTATGTATTAAGTTTTGGAATAGCACTTTCTCTCCGGTTTTGGAGTATACTGAGGGAATATTTTTAACCGCTTCCACGTGAGCTTTCCAATGGTGCAAACCCCGGATGCGTAGCTGCTTCCGTTCAAAAGTTATTCAAGTTTTTCTTGCGGCCAACTCAACTTGGACATACTATAGTAGCAGTAGTAATAGTAACAATAATAGTAATATTAATATTAATATTAATATTAATATTAATATTAATATTAATAATAATATTAATAATAATATTAATAATAATATTAATAATAATATTAATAATAATATTAATATTAATATTAATATTAATATTAATATTAATATTAATATTAATATTAATAATAATATTAATAATAATATTAATACTCATCATAATATACATAATAAAATCGCTAATAAATCCTAATAATCATCATAATCATCATAATATAATCTATATAATAATAATAATAAATATAATAATCCTAATATACTAATAATAAATAAAAGACATTTGAGCCAATTCGCAAAACGGGCGTCAGTACCTATAAGCCCATGTACTCTTGTGTGCACACACGTTATGTCATGTAATAATTGTTTGTGCATGTGTGAGTGGTGTTTGTCCAGACAGGAGATAGTTCTGGAGTGTTTTTGAAGCCACTACAATTTGATAATACCATAGCTCAACACATAACAGCTAAAGGCAAATGCACAATCACGTGCCCGAGCTATGAAAAATGTGGTGTAAAAGAAGGGACATGTGAAACTATTACCAATACCTTGACCCTGTGAAATGAATCCTTACCTACCAACACAAAAGCCCCTGCTTGCCCCCCCCCCCCCCCCACCTCACACACACACACACACACACACACACACAGAGTTTCTCCTTACACTTATGTTGTACATGCAAATGAACAAAAGCCATATTAAATGATGAATTAGGACGACTTTAATTGTTATTTAGTATGGAAAGGGAAGGAACTGACGAAGACTACCGGTGCCCCAAGGTCACGCCACCATTACTTACTTAGTAGTTCTCAAATCCTCCCACAATTCCTGTTGCTATATCTAAAGTGGCATGGCACACTACCTGTGCAGTCCCTCCATGACCGTATTCCTACAGACTCACCTCCAACTGGTAGGCTGTCTGCTCGTCGTATGGAATATACCACCTGTCATCCTGCCCCTTGTAGAACCACGAGGACCGACGCACTTGAGACTCTGGCTCCGCCCAGTACACAGACAAGCGCTTGCGTGCGTGCAAGTCCACATCGTAGCGGCCTCCATCAGTTGGAACTAGTACCTGGTTAACAACATCAAGAACAAGCAGTGTTTCATCCAGACATTCTTGCAAGGGGGGGCAAAATAGAGTTTTGAAAATGTAAGGGGGGGCGGGCGGCACTGGTCACCATGGGAGTGAAATAGAATTATTGGAAGGCCTATGTCCTACATTAAAAAAACATAATCTTATCTAATGAGGTCTGCATATGTCAGATCCTGACAAGTTAATTCAGCTACTCATTTTCACCTCCACCGTCTAGCAATTTTCAGTCAACTGTGACATTCACTATTTAGATGCTTTTCACACACTATTCAACTCTGACTCTCACCTCCCCTTAGGTTTATCACACGTTGATTCACACTTACGGTTGCTGGCTGGCTATAAAAAGGCCAGCCCTCAGCTCACCGTAGCAGTTGTTGAGTTTTGATCTATACAGATTCTACAACTTCCAGAACCAGAACTCTAAGCACTCGTAGTCCCTGACAGCTTAAGATAGTCTCAAATGGATATTCGCTCTTTCTTCTGTGGTGCAAGCTCTTCAAAGTCACCTGGCCACTCAAGTAGCAGTGACACAGAAGATAAAATTGACAGCAATCAATCTGATACTGAGTTTTTGGAGCCAAGTCCTGCCAAGAAAAGATTAATTGTCCATGAGAAGCATGCAAAGGAAAGATTAACTACACATGAGAAAAGCAAGAAAATCACTGCAAGCAGTCGAAAATACAACAAAAAATGGGAAGAGAGCTTCAATTGGCTGATGTTTGATAAAAATTTCCAAGGAGCTTTTTGTAAGGTTTGCAGGAAGAGAGGAATTTCTCTTCAAAGAACAGGAGGAACATGGATCTCAAAACCTTTCACGAACTGGAAGAAGGCAATAGAGAAGATGAAAATTCATGCAAAGAGTGATATTCACCTCCTATCATGTGAAGCAGAGATGGCTGCAGCTACAGCACTACAAGAAGGGTCAGTCATTCAGCAACTCCAACAAATTAATGATGAGGAAAAGTTGAAGAACAGAATGGCCATTAAAGCTCTAATTCGTTGCACCCATTTTCTAGCTCGTCGCCACATTCCCCACACAACAAATTTTGATGAACTTATTGATCTAATCGTAAGTTGTGGTGCAGAAGATTTAAAGGGGTTCCTTGAAAGAGCTAGATTAAATGCAACCTACACATCTAAAGTTGCTGTTGTTGAATTTGTTGAGGCAGTTGGCTTATGGGCTGAAGAATGTTTACTGAAACGGCTTCGCCAAGCTTCCCATTTCAGCATAATGGCAGATGAGTGCACTGATGTGACGACCACAGAAGAGCTTTCAATTTTCTTCCGCTGGGTGAACATGGACGGTCAACCTGTTGAGCACTTCTTGTATATAGTTCCATTGAAAGCTACTGATGCAAAGACTATTTATTCTGCCCTTGTTGAATTCATGAAAGATAAAAACATACAGATTAGCAAGCTGGTGGGTATGGGATTCGATGGAGCAGCTACTTTCTCTGGGAAACACAATGGTGTGCAGAGTCTCCTGAAGAAAATTTCACCTCATGCACTTTTCGTACACTGCCATTGCCATTTGCTACAGCTAGCATGCGTTCAAGCAGCTAATGCTACCAGTGGGATAAAACATGTGTACATCACACTCACCACCCTCTGGAAATTTTTCCACTATTCTCCTAAGCGAGCTGAGAGTCTCAAAGCAGTACAGCAGGTGCTTGACTTACCTGAGCTGAAAGTTGTGAAACCATCAGATACTCGCTGGCTGTCCCATGAACGCTGTGTGAAGGCAGTCAAAGCTAGCTACAGTGCAATTGTGACTGCTCTAAACAATATCTATGAGCAGACACATGCACCTGAAGCTCTAGGTATCAGTAAAGCCTTATGTAAGCCCTCAACTTTAGTGGCCATATACCTCCTTGATTATGTTCTGCCACAAGTGGTGAAGTTGAGCAGAGCTCTCCAGACTGAGAGAATAGACTTGACAGCTATCACCCCTCTTGTTGATGCCACTCTCAATACACTTGATGATGCCATGTTACCTGCTGCTAACTGGGTATTAGAACTGATGGATGCAAAGAATGAGATCGAAGAAGTCACTGACATCACGTTAACCACGGAAAGCATTGCTACATTCCAAGGACAAGTGGCTGAAGGTGGAGATGAATACACCAAAGAAGCTCTTATTTCCCGCGAAACCCGAGAGGAGTGGAAAACATTTCGAAGCTACTTATCGAAGAAGCCGAAAGGTAACCTGCACTTGCAGTTGAAAGAGCTCACCACAAGTGATATGCTTAGTGAAATTTTTCCAAACATTAGCACCCTGGCAAACATATGTCTGTCAGCACTGCTTCAGTGGAAAGGAGCTTCTCCAAAATGAAACTAATTAAAACACGAATTCGAAATCGAATTGGGCAATCACAATTATCCTATTTGATGAAAATAGCCATGGAGACACCCGAGACGCTCTCATCTACACAATTAAATGACATTATTACAGTATGGAACAAAAAACCTAGACGAATTGCTGTGTGAATATTGTTTATTATTAATTTGGTTTACATTTTTCTCTTAATAAAAATATCGGTTCTTTCAAAAGGGTGGGGGGCACTTAGAATCCAAGGGGGGGCATTTAGAACCCAAGGGGGGGCAAATGCCCCCTTTCGCCCCCCCCTAAATGAAACCCTGACAAGGGTAAAGTCCGGGTGAAAGATTGACCATAGCAAAACAAATGAAACACAGTTCTGTATTAATTATTAAAATGGGGTGCAGAGTGCAACTGAGAGAACCTTTTCGTTACAAAAAACCCACAAAATTTGAATTGTTTGTGTGAAATTAATAAAATAAAATAAAATTTTCCGGACTGACTCCAGTCGACTCCAACATTTCAGCAAATTAGGATCAAGGCAGTGAATTATATTTATAATTTATACAATTATACTAAATGAATCAATTCAATAGACCAGAAAATACTGCACCAGCTTAACACGGTTATAATGCACGTCAAAAAGTGAAAATCTATCCAGTTAGAACCTCACTAGCTACAACTTCATCCTTGTATAGAACTTATTTTCGAATGAAATTCAAATGTCATTGCTGCTAACCACTTGGAAGCCACAACTATAGCTGCATCCAGACACAAGAGAATTCCTACCATCACACAAATCAGAAACAATAGCTAGAAGCTTGTATGAATACATACCTCTATCATTCCCTAATCACACAAAAACGTTATTACCACACATGTGTTCCAGACTCTTTCATCTGAACAATAGCACACACTGTGACACCAAATAAAGCTCTCAACACGCGCGCACACACACATGTGTAACCCACTGTGACCACACATTCCATCTGTCATGTCACTTCACACGGCATTCAGACACATCTAACAATAGCAGAATTACAAACACTAACCTGAAATTTGAAATATTGAAATAATTGTGCTTTACTCAACTAATAAATAGACTCAAGTGGTCTTTCATTTTTTTTTCATTTAGTTATCATGAGAACCATTTATTCTGCACCCCACACCAGGATATAAACTCTACCCTTTACACTTACAAGCAAGGATGATTTAAAAGTAGCTGCTCTTTTTTTTTTGGGGGGGGGGGGGGGGGGGGGGAGATGTGCACATATAACTAAGTGTTTAAACCAAGAAAACTCACAAAATTGGAGCATACTAAACTAGAAATGTCTATATTTGCAAAGTAAACCTCTACTTCTCTCCTCAAAGCCTACAAACAGTAAACAACATTGCCATTACACTGAACAATGACACTTTCATTCCACCCCATTTCACCAGTCCTTATCTCAAAGCTCATCCTTAGCAGGAATCCACCACCAAAAGGTCCATACAACTCAAAGACCCTGCCAAACTGGCAATCTTTATGATGGCATTAGGGCATCATTGCGTCCTCAGCAACCAATACCTGACTTGAGATATACACATTCACACCAACAAACATGTACCTATTTATCAACCTGGCATGGCCGCAGCTCCTCAATACATAGTGAAAATAGACACCTCGGACAAATGAGCTCTTAACCATGTCTGAGCTCTAGACGTAAACATAAAAGCAGGAAGGGAGTTTTTTTGTTTTGTTTTGTTTTTTGTTGTTGTTTTTTTTGTTTTTTGTTTTTTTTTTGGGGGGGGGGGGGGGGGGGGGGGGGGGGGGGGGGGAAGGAATGACCAAAATTTCAGCCACACGTATGTATATATAGAATTAGATAAGTGAGCTTGCAGGCCTTCTGTTTGACAATACATGACTTATCCAACATTTTTATTCCCCTTTAAGTGAGTATCCAATACCTCTGTTGTCAACCCAACCCAATAAAGCTGCACTCCCACCTCACACAAACCATTTCCTCTTGTCAAGTACAAAAGTTCAATTATTGTGTCGTTATTGCTTTGTTCTTGGTAGAGACTAAAACTTGTAGGTAAAGTGCCATATTACCGCAAAATTACCGCAAAATTACATTAAGAGACATGCACACGTGTTCAGACACACTGCAGTGTCGTCATCCTATAACACAGTGTCACTCCTGGCATTATTTCTGCCACATGTTTCGAGTAGAGAAGGTGGCATTACAAATGTGCACATGCTTTGTTTGTCTATGACAGTTGGGGGTCTAATCCCTTGACACACCCCAAACATGAGGGGGACAATTACTCCACGGGAATCTATACACAGGACTCTTGCTAAGAAGATGGGGAGGAGAACTTTTTGAGTCATAAAACATTGTACATTTCATAATGAAGCACCAAAAGTGGAAACCTTCAGCGCTATTGTACACCAGCTCATTATTACAAAACCATTGCGCACTGAGGGTTAGTAAGTTGATTACTACACAAGTGATAATTAAATAATATGACCCTAAAAAGTTCCGAGCTATTCGAAAATTAGCTCCAGAAAATGTACACCAAGCCTCCTGAAAGAGAGACATCACTTGAACCTGTACATTCACATTCCAGCTGTGCAGACCAGTGAAAGTAAGTGTTCCACTGCAAATTGCTTCAAAACTCCCTATATAAGCAAAATAAAGAATGCAAGTCTCGTAGCAATTTTAATTGAAAATGAGGGAGGGGTGGGGAGGGGATTTCAGGACCCTCAGAGTACTGAAAGATCTCTTTTTTTGGGGGGGGGAATGCCCCCTTTCCTCCCCTTAAATGTATCCCTGCCAGTGGTTTGAAATCAGACCCAACAAAGGAAGTGGAGAACAAGTAGTAGAAGATTCATGACTTATCGATTGAATTCAAGTTGCACTAAACTGACTTAAAAAAAGAATAATGCATTTCTTTGAATCAACTACCCACTACTTGGGATTGACTTGCCCCAAGCCACATTTCAGCAGTCTCTTGAAGTAGTTAATTTGCACATCAGATACTCCTGACTGCTGGTTAGCAAAGGGCAGAGGTGATACCTAAGGCAAAAGCCTTCCCCCCACCACAATCAAATGAACTGCCATAAGAAGTATTGTACATGCCTAGGGTCCCCTCATATATTTCATTTTACTAGATCAGTACACTTCACAAACTACAAACCCACATCCTCAATTTAACACACAACTCACTACCCACTCTTTAAAAAAAAAAAAAAAAAAAAAAAGAAGGCAAAGAAGAAGTTAGGCATTGGAAAGAAGACATTTATTTTGTTCTTCATGAACCCAAGCCTCCACCCCACCCTTCACACCTGTTGCGAAGTATCACGAGCTTGGAGGAAGGCGGACTCCAATGACTGAGAGTCGATCATAGAGAATGGTATCCAGTAAGTCTCCTCTGGACGAAGGTAAAACCAGTGCTGATGGACAGGTGTGTAGGCCAGAGCCACACCCCCTGCTCCACCCCCTACAGCTGGCGGAGGGCCTCCTGCTGAAGACCCACTGCTAGAGGAAAAAATGGGCAGATCGACAGAGGAGTAGACGCTGGACTTGACGTGCTCCTGACTTGCTCTGTGAAACTGATTCTGGACCTGGCCTGAACCCTGGATAAACAACAACAACAACAATGAAAACAACAACTATAATCCTGTAGAGGTAACTCAGTGTATGATGGACATCAAAGTACTTAACTAAATATTAAGGGTGGCCGCACACTGCCAACGCAATTTTTTGTTGATGGTTGCTATGCACGATTATTACTATTGTATACTTACAGGGGCTTCTCCACTACAACACAAGGACAAAGTACCTGCTGAAGGGCGCCGCTCACTAATTTTGGAGCGAATTTGGAGGACATATCGGCTATATATGCAATAGAGTATCGGCTTGGCTAGTAGTGCACAAAAATTGCGGAGCTCCAACTTACCGCACCGCTCCAAAAAAAAGATAGCGATCTTTGCCGTAAATGTGAAATCATATGACTAGTTTGGGGGAGGAAAGGGGGGGCGGTGCATGCATGTACATATGTATGTGAAATCATATGGTCAGTGAGTGATGTGCTTGAGCACAAATGGCGAGCAAGCCTAAAACTACACTGTTGTTAAATGATTGATTTTAACTTCTAACACTCAAGCTACTAAAAAGTCGAGTTTTTTAATTACACATATAGGTAAACGGGGTTCAATGCCATAGTAACCACTCTCCGCAAACCGTTTGAATTGGAAAAAAAAAAAAAAAAAAAGTCACATTATTTAAATATTTTCTTTGTGGTATTCTTTAGTAAGTAGTAGCTATAACGCACAGTACTTTCATACAACTGAACATACCTACACAAGACTTACCTTCATAGTTAGTCTAGTGGACAATGAATTTTCAAGTAAATACAGTTGCATAGGGCTTATAACTGTGACCAATAGCGCATTAACTTACCACCGCCACTAACTCGAATAGATAGGGAACTCCGGTAAACTTTTGAATTTTAACTGCACCCACAAAATAATTCAAAGCGGAAAACAATTCAATTTCTAGGATGATACGGGTAATGATTGATAAACTAGAGGATTCTGTTTAGTGAAGTTTGGGACAGGGTCACTAAGCCATTCTGACTACCTCAATTACCAGTAACTCTTGAACAAGCTCTCAGCTACAAAAAAAAATAGGTCAGTGTTATTTTTGTAATTCAGACAACAAATATGGAGTTACTACTTACCTAAATTTCCTGAGTATTGGTACTTTCCGTAGTATCAAATTGAAGCCATTCTGACTATCTGAATTACTTGTAATTCTTGACAACAAGTTCAAAGCTACAAAAACAAAAGACATTAATTTTAGCAATCAAATTGCAAAATTACCTTCTTACCCACACATTCTTGAGTAGTGGTAACTTCTGTAGTATCAAATTGAAGCCATTCTGACTATCTGAATTTACCAGTCACTCTTGACAACAAGTTCTCAGATACTAAAAAAAAAAGAGTGGCCAGAGTTATTTTTGTAATTTTAGCTAACAATTATGGAATTACGTATTTACCTCAGCTTACCCCGTATTGGTAGCCTCCTTAGCATTAATATTAAGGCATTCTGACTACTGGTGGGTCTTGACAACCAACAATTGGCACTTCGCAGCCTCCCAAAACGGTGAAGTTTTTGAAAATCAAGTCTGGTAAAGGGTCTTCAATGCCTTAGTAACCGGTCGCAGCAACTGTTTGTGACTTGAAAAACAAGCGTTTTCGCAGGAATTCTCTCACAATTTGGAGCCCAAGTTTCAAGTATGACTTGCTTAAAGCTGTAGTATCAGAAGAAAGTGGGGTCAAGCCTCAAAAGTCGTGTTTTTAGGAGAAAAAACCGGCACCCGCGCGCGCGTTTAAAGGGCATACGTACCATCCATACATATATACATATAACAATACCCGATTTTGCATTATCCACCCCTAATACTGTCTCGCTCGCTCCGCTCGCTTGCCAACAAATATCCCTAATTCTCAATTTGACACCACTGTATAGTGTCTTGCTCACCTACTAGTTCAAGCAGAGGAGTGCATGCATGTGTATATGTGTGAAATCATGACTAGTTAGGGGGAGGGGCTAAGTGTGCAGGTGCATGCATGTGTGTGCAGGTGCATGCATGTGTGTGCATGTATGTGCATATGTATGTGTGTGCGGTCATCACAGGCTTTGCAGGTATGGCACATATAACAGGAAATCACATTCAATCTGACAGGTAAGATGAAAACAATAAAAACTACAAACATGCACACAAACACACACTTCCTAGAACCAAACAGCTACTGAGAATATCAAAGACACCAATAAGAGCCTGGAGTGACTCTTATAAAACTGCCAAATCATCAAATAATCGTGTTCAAAATATGGCAGAGGAAAAATGGAACAATTCGTTTAAATCAACACCTTCTGAAGGAATGTTTGACAAGCACTAGTGAATAGCCTGCATATGCATTATGACCACTCTACTAGAAACACACCAGGACTCCTCCTGACGATGATGAATACACTGGTCCCCCAGCCAACGGGGGGCCCATGAGGCCAGCGGTCCCTCCTGGTACCATTATGTTAGGCTGTGAGGTTCCCCCTGGTGGCACGGTCCCTTTAGCAGCTGGAGAAGAGCCAAACGAGGCAATCCCTGACGTCCCATAAGCCGGCTTTCTGGTGGCCAGACCTGACCCAATGCGGTAAGGGTTAGACTCAGAGACAGGGCCATCTCGAGCTGGAGGAGGCGTGGCCTGTGCTGGGCCACCTGGACCGAGGGTCTTATCAAGTTGCTTGGGAGCCAGAGGCTGCACTTGGAATTCTTCTGTGGCTACAAACACACACAGAGAGAGAGAGAGAGGTGGGAGGAGGATCAATCAACAAGGGAGAACGAAATACTTTCAATGACATTTTTGTATCAAAGCAAATATTTCTTCAACATATTTTTAATGGATCACCTTCAATTTCAAAAAGTGCTTATATCTACACAATGTATGCACGTAAACTACAAGTTTCGTCGGACAATGTGAAGATATTTTAAATATTCTTATTTCATGACTTGCCCTAGGGTTATATACTGAGCATGCTCATAATATTAATTATTAAATACCGTACTTCAACTTAATAGTAAAAGCTAGGTATTAAATTCAATTGGTATTTCAGCAAACAGAAATTTATAGTCAAGAAGGAGTGTTAGCAAGTTAAACAACAACAGCTAATTACAGAGCAGTATTTAAATATTGGGAATAAAATTTAAATAATACCATCCCCCTCCCTTCATACACACACACACACACACACAACAAAGCACGCATATTGCAATACGTGTCATCAAAAAATCATTAAAACTCAGTCCACATGTTGGCACACACATACTGAGCTATTCCAGCAGCCAGAACTGAGAGGTGGTGTAGGCCAGACCATGGCCAGGTCACCAAGCATGTTGCTATTCCACATGCCTAGTCAATGAGGTGCAGGTTTAGGTATTCATAGGAAATGATGAATCACCTTAAAATCCCAATAAGGCCAGACGGAAGGCGGAATAGTGGACAGAGGTCAGTTAATTAAATAGGTGCACATACTGGCTCAGTCAAATAAACACACAATTATACTTGTATATATATACTTCTAATCTTTTCTATTACTTTGTGTATTGAATACATATATTTATATACAAAACCTTGATACGCATACTTGGAAGGGAAAAAAACAACAACAACACCAGCTGGAGACCCAGTAGCCATTTTCAAGGGGCTGGTTTTCTGTTTATATATTGAAATTCCATTCAATTAAAACTCAACCTGATGGTTAGACTTCGAGTTGAAGTCGAGTGTAAACACTGAGTGAAGATTTAATCAAATATAATTGGACTACAACCACAAAGAAGTACCTTCAGGAGCACTGTTCAGCTGGGAAATACTGGAACAATTAGAGAGTTGACAGTCCAATTGTATGTTATCAAGCTTTAAGATTGCCTCATATTATTTTAAAGCTATGATTATATCTCTTAATTTAAAATTCAGATATATATATATATATAATATATCAATGTATATATACACAAGTATAATAATTGATTCTATAATACATCATTATAGTACATTTTATGTAACACAGAATAAAAAAGTATCACCATTTGTTATACTTAATGCATAATATACGGACTTATATACTCTATATAACAACCAAATTATAATTTCAGAATTATTGTGCTACTTAAATACCCTGTTGCTAAGCTAACCAGCCTGAGTCAGTCAAAACTTCACTTATCTTTAAGTTGTTATGGAAAACACTAGCTTGAGATTAAAAAAAGGAGTACTTTTTTATTTAAATTTTCCCAACAAGGAATGTACATCATCCTTGTAACTCTTACGCTCTGACATAAAGCAGTCCATCCATACTTAGTTTGCCAACTACACCAACACCAGTCTCTTCATTATCAACCACACTGTTACACTGGCAACCCTTTCTACAACTGAATTTATGTATTTATTGTATTATTACTCAAACATGTTATGCATATGGTATACATGCAGAGTGTAAACTATTTCATGGCAGAAATAGGTCCAGTCCATTGCAAGCATTGTGTAAGTACTAGTGTTCTAGACTTCATGGGAAATTATAAAAATGGGGATTAGGGGAGACATTTTTTTTCTCTTTTTTTTTCCTGGCTCCTCATTTAGCCAGGATTTGACCACTGAGCTGACGTAAACAAATGGCTACGGTAGAGCTGTTCTTGTCCATGCATATGAAGTCTTCCTTAATCGGTGAGTGAACTAGTTTCATGCTGAGGAGACCTACCATCATCAACCCTGTCAGCTCCATGGACACTGGAATAATCTGATCAGTTGTTCTGTAAACACACAGATCCTTCACATGATTTATTCACATGCACACACATACACGCACACACAACACATGCACACACAACACACGCACACATGCTAGGGAAGCTCAGGCAAGTCCATCGCCCTCTATATATACTGAATTACAACAGAAAGATTGTTGTTGTTGTCGTTATTGTTGTTGTTTCTTTTCTTTTTTACTTTGAGGATCATACTACACACAACATGCAAATATTGAGGGAGTTGAGAAGCTTAGGTGGAAGCTGGAAAGATAGGAAGAGAAGCTTTCCTCCCCACCTCCCCCTCCCTCTAGATTGAACTCGGCACACACACACACACGTGTACACAAATACATGTAGACCCAATGCACCTATTCAAACCTGTCTAATCAACACAAAAACGTAAATCTAGCTAGCTCTCAGGGTGGGGTGGTGGGGGCAGACACACACCCTCACTAAACTATCAACAAGCCATAGCCTGACCTAAGCAAAGAACACGTGCTATAACCCCCCCCACACACACACACACACACACACACATACACACACACACAAAACCAAGGAAGTAAATAGCTCCAGGATGCTAAGACAAGGACTATAACCAAGCTATAGCCACAATTTGTTAGCTAGACCACTCTGTGCAGACACAACTTGTATGTCTGTGTGTTAGTAAGTGTGTGTGTGCATGTGCGTGAGTGTGTGAACATGAATGTGTGTGAGAGGGAGAGTACATGTGTACAATATATATACATATCTTGTACCCGCCAATCACCCGGGACTATGGATACAGTCTATTGGTATTGGACTGAGTTATTTCTAGTGAAGCTCAAGAGTCTGGAATGCTAACATAAATACCAGCCAGTCCACTATGCAAGTAAAACAAATACAGCAATTGCACAAAGGATGGTTGCCACTTAATAAGTCAGTAGCTGATCCATTAAGTGAACAGAGGGAACCGGAATGGCAAGACAAAGCCCAGTGGAATTGATTCCTGTACTATGCCAGCGAGTGCACCTAGTTGCCCATGTCCGTGAGTATAACTATGTGCCTGTAAGCTTGATATAGGGGCGGGGAACCATATGTTTTCAGTTTATATTACTTATGACTGTAGGTTAAAAAAAAAAAAAAAAAAATCAGAAAACTTTTATTTTTAATAAAAAATAAAATAAAAAAAAATTTAAAAAAATTAAAAATTAAAAAAAATGAGAGTAAATAATCAGGCAATAAAAATTAGTCATACATCATTAGTGATTAGCTCACTTCAGCTTACCATTTCAGAATGCCACAGGACATATCCATTGATGTGAGGTTTCAACAGATATGAACAGTTGGCATTGCCCACAACTCAGCAATGCTATCTTTTAGTCTCAACCTCTGAGCCACTTCCCCCCCCCCCCCCCCCAAATGAATGTTCCTGCCTGTGGTAAAGTGAAGAGGTGAGTTTTGTATCAATTAGTAGTATAACTTGCCCCCACTGATCTCCCAATGACCCCCAAGGCTGGACTATTAGTTCATTTCATTGCACTTCTGTCCTTTAGATGAGGTCAGTCTCCTCATTAGCACTGCGCCATGGCAACCAGCACACAGAAGCATGCCCTTCATTGTTAAATTATTTATTATAAATAACCATATCTGTACTGGTTGTGTCAAACATTCAGAGAACAGGAAAATAGGACAGAGAAGGACAAAGTTGAATATAGGTCCTTATAGTGTCAGGAGTGCAATGATTATATAATTGCATAACTTTGCCTGTGGCATCATCTTAAAACCTCCCCCCTCCCCCATTTATCCACATGAGAGAGTAGAGTTAACCAAGTTGGTCACACACTCCTTTTAGTAAAATAACTTGTAAGATTCTAAAAAAAATTATATATATATATTTTATTTTTTCGCAATCACCAGTGTTATCATTGAGTAACATTGAAACATTACATATTCTTGATTTCATTTTTAATATTCTCATAATTTCTGGTAACATAATTAGCCCTTAACAACTACAGTGTAGAAATAGCAAACAACTTGAGCTCACAGCAAGTAACTCCTATGCTCCAATAACCACATCAGAATATTAACTTAATACACTATAAATATAGTTATAGCCACAAGCCAAACATGTTACTGGTGTTCAATCATCAATGGTCGAGTAAGAAAACTAAAATAGGAATAAAACTACAGACACTTCACAGAATTGGGTAAAATTAAATAAACTGAGAAGAATGAAGATCCGTCACTCTACTTAGTAAGTAGAGTGAATATGTGCATATATAACATCAGTCAAGACTACTACTACTACTACAGCTACTTACTAATCCCAAGACCAAATACTGCTTACCACAGCAGCACGGTACCACAGCCTACTACAGTAGCACGGTCCACCACAGCAGCACGGTACCGGACCACAGCCTACTACAGTAGCACGGTCCACTACAGCAGCACGGTACCACAGCCTACTACAGTAGCACAGCTCGTCAGTTTCATTACAGACACAGCTCATAGCAAAAGCACCAGTTCTAATATCAAGCATCCATCCCATTATCTCTTTGAACACACACACATGCACCTGTCACACACATGCACCTGTCACACACACATGCACCTGTCACACACATACATGCATATACAAGCAGAGACCATGTCCCACTTACAAGACCCTGTGGTTAGCTGTGAAGTCCTGGACGGTGTAGAGAGGCTACTGGTGCTGGTGGGGGGATCGTTCCATCCTTGCTGTTCCCTACGAAATTCCGACACTAGCAATCTCGACACATTGTCAGAGGTCAGCACTTGCCCACTGTTAGTGTCCAACCTGCCACACCAACAAGATTAGTGAGGAGCCATTAATCTCAGAGTCTGCACGTGCAGCTTGTTACTCCCGACCACCATACAGTAATTTATATCCCGTAGAAATAGGTACCGCTTAAACAATAGCTGTCATGCCCCCTCATCTGTGACCCACAGTGGGGAAACTGCATCAAGTAAATACAACTTTTAAAAATGAATTGAATAGATGTATGTACAGTATGTAGCATCAGGAAATGTTTCATCAGATCAATCCGCAATGAAAGGATCAGATCATTATAAGCAAGCACCTCATCAAGTATAATTCAAATGATCAGTAGCCATTAACTACATGCTCAATTATTGTACATGTAGTTACTGTACTACATTTACTATCCCGTCCTTTCATACATATTGGTACCTTTGACTATTTCCATCAGGTTGATCTGGACTGTCCAAAGGAATGGTATCCAAATTGCCAGAAGGATCCTGAACCTGATTTACGCTTGCCGGAGTTGCACCTGTAGACCCACTGGCCCTTGGTGGTAATGGAGAACCAGTCCTAGATGTATGAGCAGACCCTGGACCTGGGGATCCGTGGTGGGAAGATGTAGAGAGCTTGGAAGGACTGGATGAGGCTGAGAATCGACCAAAATTTCTTTATATAATGCACACCATATTCAGACTCCGTGATTTTACCTTCCTTGCTGGATCCTAGTGCTGGTCCCAGAGAGAAAGGACTGGAAAAAATTTCAAAACCAGACCCCAGACTTGAAGTGGACTCTGGTGTGCCAAAAAGCTCTTTTTTGAAAGGCTCTACCTTCTTACCATCCGCCATAGTCGCGAAATATTTCGTACTCGTTATTCGCGAAACTTGTCGCACTTTCCACTTGTTCAATCAATCCAATCAAAGATTCGAGACAACAATTACAAACAATTGTAAGTGATAATTGTATTCAACAAGAATAAATACATATATTAAAAATGAATTGATATTGAGCTAAAACAGGAAGGTCTTCTAATTGATGGCGTTCTAAGTCGTCTGCACATGGTGGAAGCCAGGATTATCGGCATCAAAGGTGGTATGAAGACCAAGATGATTGTTATAACTATTAAAGTTTCCATAAGAAGTGAAAAAAATAAAAATCGTACAATCATATCGTGGTAAGTTAGTTGAATACTGAACACCAGGTACACTCCGACCATTAAAGGCAAGAAAAATGCCATGAAATATAGCATAAAAATTGTCAATTTAGTACTGAAGTTTTTTTGCGCTATCTTTCGAGTTTGATATGTGAGAAGTAACAGCACACTCATCAGGACCCAAGTCACTGAAAGGTTGAAGAAAAACCAAATAATATAATTGGACCTTCCGCACACGGCAATCTTAGTCGACACAGGCTCTGTGTTATCCTCTGCAGTCTGGTCATCAAATTCAATGAAATATCTGTTAATAAACACTGGAGGAACAACCAGCACCACTGTCAACACCAGCAAGACCCCCATGGCAATCAGCAAGTATGAGTCCGAGAGAAACTTTCCCGGGTCAAGATAGTGCACAAATATCCGATAAAGTCTCCAAGTCCGTAAGCAAGTACTCCCAAACAAGAGAGTCAGGCTAAGTGCAAAAAGGATGTCCAGGATGTGCTGCAAAATGCATGTAGTGTCGGGTTCAATTATGCCCAGGAACCCTCCTTGAATGATGACGTTCAGGAGGATGATCACGATGAAGGCATAGCAGCTTGCATACGATACCTGTGACAACCTTAAGCTTGACGCCTTCACTGAGTTATGCTTGCGGTAAACGAATGTGGCAATATGAAGAGAAACGATTCCAGCTAAAGATATCACTGACAGCAAGACCACTAGGTAAAGTAGGTAGTTAGGAATAAATATAATCTCAACATCAAATATGTCACTGATGAAGCTAACGTTGAATTCTGTGGCAACAATGGTTATTCTGTTGGATGAAGATGTGTAGAAACCCAACTTCTTGCCACTGAGGAGAGAGATGGATATGTTCTGCTTAACACGGCCGGTCGTACTATTGTAACTGACTCGACCTGATACGCCTTCAAAATCCAACTTCTCTAATTCACTCCTGATGATCTTCGTGTTTTGCTGCTGCCCGAGGTAGCTATAGGTTGAAAGATTCACTCTGTCCATTGAGTGATTCAAGGCCAAGCTTAGTGACCACAAGGAGTCATATAAAATAGCAGCATCTGTTAGTGCAGGGAGATTGCTGCCAGTCTCTTGATTAAACATGTCCAACCTTTCTCCGTACAACTTCTTAAAGGTATTCAATGAAATACCGGAAAACTTGATACCGTATTTGTCAGTGGATTCCAGCTGGTAGTCAATAAGGACACTGGTATTCAGAATAGCTTCGATAGTAGAAAATGAACATGACACCATCGTTTCAGAATTAAGCATAAACTCCACAGAATCTGGCTGCACCTGAAAGGTTCCTGCCATGATAAACATATAGTTAGGAAACTTTATGCCACGGCTATGCAGTAAACACAGCATGCGCAGCAGCAGCAGCTTGCCATCTGCCATGAATACAACGATGCGGTTTTTATTTTGGATGGAGATGACCGTTTCAGGCTTAAAATTGGTATCACTAACACTTAACTGTGTAAGAGAGATGTCATCCTCCGCACGGTCATTGTATATATCAACTGCTTCACCCAGCATTTTAGCCAGAGAATAATAATAAAACCTAGATGAATCATAAATCACACTCACATCCCTCCAGGACTGCCTCTTTATTAGTGCTACCACAGCATCGGCAATCACATCCACAGAATCTAAAGATCCATACGAAAAAGGATATTTTGTTCTATTGTTCAAGACAGGAGTTCCTGCGAAATAGATATTTAACAATGATACTTCTTCTCTGCCACACATTTCTGCCAAAGCAATGGAAGATGTGGAGCAAACAGATCCAATAACACCAGCTACAGGGTAGTTGTCTTTTCCTAGTGACAGGCCCGTTATAAGACCTTCTGTGCCTCTGAATGGAACGATACAACCACTGTTTTCTACCAGTAGCTTCAGGTTGTAGCCTTGCAGAAGGTCTGTCCTGTTGTTGACCATTTCAGCTGCTAATTGTAGCGCTGGGTAGAAAGCATTCCCAACATCAAAGGAATAATGCAATTCGAATGCGAATCCTGGTACAAAATAGGGCATGAGTGTCAGAATATACAAATCTTTCCTCGCCGCCACTTCTTCGGTGTTTTGCGACAACGGCTGAGTACTCGCCCCAGCAGCAAAGACAGCCAGGATAAACCCCCAAAGTCTCATCGACATACTTTACTCAGACTATAGCCAGCCCGAAGCAGGTTTTATAATAAAATTTTGTTTCCCATTTTAATCAACACTTTCTTCTAATCGCTCCACGCAAATAACTAATTTAGCTTATGCAAATAATGCACGGCTCAGCATAATGTACCAACCGCGCAAGACATGACGTCATCCTGCAAACCTCCAGGGGGCGTTCCTATACCAATTACGTCAGTGATGGGTAAAGGGTTTCGCTGACACTAACCACTTCTTATATGTGTGCAAAGAATACTCAAAAGCACTCTTCCTTCACACAAGCACACACACACCAACACACTACTAAATATAGTTAAAATTTATATAAACAATTATAAATTCATACAAACAAGTAAAGTACATCAAAAAAATTTTAGTCTTAGTTCTTTTTAAAAGAAACAAGATAGTCTGGATATGCTTGAGCATCCTTGACAGCCACAAAGATAGTTGGGTTGGCCTCATTCTCCACCAAAGTGTCATAGAGAAGGCTGCCACCTGTCTGAAGTGGGGGAGGGGCCAGCATCCCTTTAGCACCCTTGGTATACTTGCCAATGATAACAGAACAGATTAACATGAACTGAACTTTGTCCTTGTTTGGAACGGCATAATTGTTTTGAGCGGAATAACTAGCATTGCGAGCAAAATAAACTCCAACTCCATAAACGGCAGCTATAAATGAAAGACAAAATAAATGCACAATTTCATTATAATATATAATTATATAAAGGAAGAAGAAAAGAGCAACAGTTATTACATCACCAAGATTAAATGATGGTTATCCTGCTATAAATTTGTGTGTCAAATTAGCGTTACATCACATTTCAGTGTTTAAATTCCACTTGCTACAATCATTTACAACACTGCTTTCACTTAAACAAATTTGGCAACAAAAAGCTATTTTGTGATTAGCTAATATTTTTTTGCTAGTTATAGCCCACATTTTAGTTATACTTTATTATTACACTGCACATTCAGTAAAGTTGAACCACTCATAGTAATGACATGATATATGTAGGGTAGTTCTTATGTATTAGACCAATGCTACAAAGGAGTCGAACAAAAAATAGAATAAATAAATATTGGATTTGCTCAAAAATAGATCAGAGCTTGGAGCTTTAAAGGTGATGTTTTTTAAATAGCTATAGATTAAAATCTTGTTGGTATGACAAAATTTGATGAAGAATTTGAAGAAGTTTATATTAGAAAGTTTCAATATTTTAAATGGGAGTGAATTGTATAGCCCTTCTTACAAAACTTTCCAATTAGAATAAAGTTAAATGACTTCCATGCTGTCTAATAAAGCTGTGAATATGAACAAAATGAGCGCTCAATTTTCTTAAAACATTCTTGGCAAAATGCTACGTGGTCTACAAATCTTTTCATTCCCCATTTGCACTTGATAACAATCTTTCACTATACTTTATATGATACTAAAACTGTAATTAGCTAAGTGAAATTGTTGATAAAACATCTACAGTAATATGACACTACAAACAAAAATGGCAGCAGCTGATATTTCACTAATTGGACACCTACCATTAGCAGTAGCAGCAAAACTCCTGTTGAACCCTGTCGTTATGACAGGATCCACACTCTCTTCTTTCAACCCATGAAAGAGTTGTTTTATATTTTTAGTGCCATGTTTACGTGCAATGCCGTCCTTCAGAGTGGTATGGAGTGAATACTGAAAAGAATTCTGAACTCTCTCTAGCTTTAACACTGTCACTTTACACCCAATGGTCTCGTGAAATCTCTTCAGAGCCTCTGCGTATTCTGGAGTGCCTTCCTTCACCTCCACACGGCATACAACCAGTGGTTTACCATTAGCATCTTTAGGCTGATCTGACCAAGTAATTGGAGTATCAACTGAAAAAAATAATCATAACAAGAGAAAAGTGTTTAGATTAAAATTAAGAACTGATAATGCAGAACATACAAAACAATTCTTACACTCAATAAATTAAGCTACAGATTAAACACTTAAAAATTTTTACTTAAAAAAAAGTGGCTAGATGACTTACTAGCTTGCTTCTTCTTAGCCCTTGTCACAGTCCTGACATTTCCAGTATTTGTGCTTCTCTCCACCATAGGAATATTTTTCAAATTGACCACAACTTCCACATCATCAATTACCAGCTCAATGGCAGGCACATTGCATTGATAAGCTCTTTCCAGCATAAAACTATCCTCAGTAGAATATACTTCTAATTTATCACTATCACTGCCAGTGTACCATTCATACTGAGAAAGCTCCAATTGAACCGTTTTGTCGATAGTATTGAGCAATTCATTTATCTTTCCTTTGGCCTCAGTCACTTCAGCTTTTACTCCTTGCACCATCAACTGACATATCTGTTTTTCAATTTTAATGCTAACCTGGCAGTCCAACTCAATTTTCCTGATGTTTTCTACATCCGTGTCAATAAGACATTTTATGACCGAGTTGACAATTTGTTCTGTCTTGTAACTTTCTCGGGCCAACTGTCTCAGCTGATCTGCTATCTGCTTGCACTTGGACTCAGTGGCCGCATACACATGAAAGGTGATGGTGGAGCTTGGAATGCTTCGTGTCGTAGACACAGGCGCACTTCTGGTTGGTGCCAGCAAGTTCCCACTTTGGGTGGAATCTTGCAGATTCACACTTTTACCTTGGCTCCCACCAATCACTATTGCAGAAATGGTGTGGATAATTCTGGAGGAGAGTGACCCAGACAAGTTGAAGAAGGACACATAGTAATCGTAGAAGTCCTTGTGGAGTGCAGGGTCTAATATGACCACACGGATAACTTCAACCATCTTGTGAGGCTTATTCCCGAACTCTTGCATTGCCGTCAACATGGGGCGAGCTACTTCATCTAACGAATATCCACCTTGACCAAACCCAAACGCTGGAAAAGATATGGAGGACATCTTGAGCTGATCTGCTTTCTCCAGGCATTTCATGACAATGCCATGAATAAGGGAATAGTGATTGACAGAAGCCTTTATTGCGTCTGAACGAACAGGAACATGAGCGTGAATAATCTTCTGGCACTTGAGAGAGCCGTACGACTTGGTGTCCACAATCTGCCCACTGTCCAGCTTGAATCCATCCTGTACCAGTTGATCACATGCATGCTGCAAACCTGAGCCTGCCTTTTGGAGCAAAGCTTTTGAAAATGCATTGTCATTGAGCTTCATGTTCTCAGCGGTGGTGTTCACTATGATGTCACTCTTCTCTTCTGATATGTCTGAATTCTCAATACTCAGAACTGTACTTTGAGTTTGTGCCCCTCGATGAGAACTCTACACCAATACATAAAACAATAATGGTTAATGTTCTGAGCTATAAATTTTAACACAAAGTTGCTTTGCTTTGATTCCACTTTACTCCTTCTATAAACAAAGTTATAATTTACAAAATTAGAGAAATTTGACCAAAACATTGTATAAGCATCTACATTTCGAGCATGGATATCAGTTGTAACCTTTACTAAATTAGATTATTCAATAATTTATTTGTGCCTTTCATTTCCATACAAAAATGAGTCAAGATCAGCTTTGCTCTATGGGTGGTGTTCCGCAAATGCATGTTGTTATCATGGATGTGGTCAAAAGTTTCCACTCGAACGAGTAGAAGTTTTACTTAGTGAAATACAAGAGCCAATGTAAAATGAGTGAATACCATGCTTGGCAGCAGAAATAAACACATACTCACTCCTTAACCCTCTCACCGGCAGATAAAATTCAGTTATTTTATTTTTTCTATATGAATAATGTTATACCAATTTGATTTTTTATACCAAACAATTCATTTTTAATGCCAACATGTTTCAGCAGACTGCTTCTGCCATCATCAGGGCTGATTTATAAAAATCAAAAAACAAAAATGCTATAATTAGCCTAAGGGTGATGCTTGACAAAATGCAATATATTGCCTAAGGTTTATTCTTGTTTATTTATGTGAGTGGCCTCTAGCTGCTCTCAATACTAAAGGGGAAAGCTCCATTCCAGAGTCCCTATTCATGGTTAAGTTGTTGGGTGACATATTTATGTAGATGGCTTCTTTTACTCTTCTCTCAACCATGCCTTGCGAAAAATCCAAAAGTTTTACTTGATTCCAAAGAATCACATGACTCCCTTCTTGCCATACATGTTCTGCCAGTGGTGATTTGGTGAAATATCCATGTTCACAGGCTGATTTGTGTTCTTTAATTCTAATGCCTAGCACTCTTCCTGATTCACCTATATAGAAATCTCCACATTCACACATGATTTTGTACACAGCTCCTACTTTGTTCTCATTTAAAGTAGGATCTTTTACTTTTGTGAGAAGATTTGACAAAGTGTGTGGATAAAGTGAAAAATGAGCTAAAGAAGAGGAAGCAGGTTGACACAACTACCCTCAATGAAGATCCAGTAGCAACAGCAATTATTCCATATGTTTCAACAATGAGTGAGAGAATAAGAAAGATACTCTGGGATTATGGAATAAGGACTTCTTTCAAACCAAAACCACTTTGTCAAATCTTCTCACAAAAGTAAAAGATCCTACTTCAAATGAGAACAAAGTAGGAGCTGTGTACAAAATCATGTGTGAATGTGGAGATTTCTATATAGGTGAATCAGGAAGAGCGCTAGGCATTAGAATTAAAGAACACAAATCAGCCTGTGAACATGGATATTTCACCAAATCACCACTGGCAGAACATGTATGGCAAGAAGGGAGTCATGTGATTCTTTGGAATCAAGTAAAACTTTTGGATTTTTCGCAAGGCATGGTTGAGAGAAGAGTAAAAGAAGCCATCTACATAAATATGTCACCCAACAACTTAACCATGAATAGGGACTCTGGAATGGAGCTTTCCCCTTTAGTATTGAGAGCAGCTAGAGGCCACTCACATAAATAAACAAGAATAAACCTTAGGCAATATATTGCATTTTGTCAAGCATCACCCTTAGGCTAATTATAGCATTTTTGTTTTTTGATTTTTATAAATCAGCCCTGATGATGGCAGAAGCAGTCTGCTGAAACATGTTGGCATTAAAAATGAATTGTTTGGTATAAAAAATCAAATTGGTATAACATGAACTATAACCAGCAAGAAAAAACTTTAAAACAGTATATGAATAATGTTTAAAAATAAATATAAAATCAGGAGTTCAAAAAAGTACCTAGCAACCATATATCACGTGAAAGTACATGTATTGTTCAACATTTTTGGTCAAATTTGGCTGCTCAGCAACACACCACAAAGTGGTTTTGGGGACCACAACGTAACTATATCATAACAAAGTGATCTGTATGCTTCCAGTGCAATATTAGCAATTGTTTGTGCGTGATTAGATATTTTTACTGTTATAATAGACAGTTATCTCAGCCAGCAATGCTGTTGCTCACTGATGACACCAGGAGAGGCGTGACTGGTAGCTGGGCAATAGCTGGGCAGAAGAACTTCAAGAATACAAGAATATTTTACTAACAATTTCAGTCCTCTGCACACACTCACTCCTCCCTCTAGCCACATTCTTACTCATACTCTTCCTTTTTCATCCATTCAATACTTTGTCAACCTTTCTTCATGTTTGCAACATAATCAGTATTACCATCATCTCAATATTCTAGACCTTGCAGAAGTAGAGACATCATCCTTTGAATGAATAGGAAGTCCAAAGTAATTCAGAGAGCAAAGGTGGCTAAGTCAAATCATTACTCATTGCTGGGAGTTTGTAAGAAAAGAGTTTACAGCTGTGACCAAATTAGCGCCATATTCCTGGGAAAGCTATTGGGCATAATAAAACTTACCGCCATGTTCCCGGGAAAACTATTTCTTACTTTTTCCCTCCAATATACTGCGTAAATAGCTGCTTTTCTTACCTGGAATATCAAGTTCCATATCCTCTTTGACATAGCTGCTGGTATGTTCGCTACCTACAGTGCTCTAGTAGCTCTCAAGTTGAAAACTAGTAGTTTCCTCAACTGGCAATGAAATGACAGCTTTAGCGAGCAAGTCCAACTCTCTATCCTGGACAGTAGTACCTCTGCAGTAGCTATATAGCTCCTGTACCCCTTTCCTCTCACGTTCGCAGTCGAAAACGTCGTCGCAGACAAGATCCACCGCCTCAGTTGCAGACAAATTTATCGCCATTTTTTGAACTAACGTTAAGTTTATTTTTAGCCCGACTACCTTAGTTACGTAGTAGCTATTTCTATTCTAAAAATACATGCAATAGAACAACACATTAGCCGTGCTCTGGACGCTGCAGCTAAGCTTTAGCGTTTATCGTTTAGGGGGAAAATATTTTTTCCCGCATTACGTCATCCATGAGCGCCTATAGGCGCTTGTGCCGGTGAAAGGTTAATGGAAGAAATAGATAATGGGCATACACATTTTAAAAAAAATCATTATTTAAAGTATGAGCTGAGAATATATAGCATAGGTCCTCAACTATCAGCCGAAGTTTGCCCCTCAAAGCATAAGTTGGTATTTATAAGCTTTCTCAAGATCTAGTAAGCAACATCTTTTAGACAATTTTATACTGAAGTTGTGGAGGTGTTACATTGATTCCTACAGCTGAATTCTTTCCACATCTTATAAATCACTGCAATCATAAATCATTGCATGCAATCAATAAGCCTACAGCTGTAATGCACAATGAATAACCAGTTTAGTAGCTAGCTAACTATAAGCTTATAAGCTGTGGTGCAATAGCTAGCTATTAGTGATAGAGTGTACTGATATTTGTGATCTAAAATTACTATTGTGAAGGTATCTAGCATGGACTAAACAGTGTATATATATATATGTGAGCGGGTCTGGGAAAAGGGACCTTACGGCGCAAAAATTGAAATTGAGATATAGGCTCCAGAAGTAAGTCATTGGAAAAATTCTTTCTTTCTCCAATTTTTGGTTTTTTTTTTGCAGAATTAGTCTTAGTGACCCTTACTCTAAGTCTATGCCAAATTTCAAATGTCAAAACAACTTAAAAGACAAAACAACTTAAAAGACCCCAAGCGTGCCATGGAAAGACAAGCTACTTTATATTCTCTCTCGTTCTCAAAGTACAATAAACAGGGAATGGGCGGAGTTTCAAACAAGCAGCTAAAAAAACGGCATAGCTTTGAGACAATTGCATGCACTCTACAGCTTACCTCTGGCTGAAAGTTTACCGCTACATCGAGTAGCCAAGGATTCCGACAAGACAGGCTGTGAGACGCTGCTCTGAAAGCTAAAAGTGAACTCTACGCAAAACTTCATTAGTCGCTGTTAAAAAGCGGCTGCACAATTTAATTGCGTATGCAGAGTACACCGTTAAGTATACGGAAACATTAATTATACCGGAAGTGGAAATTCAATTTATGTTTTCTCGATTTCTAGTTCAATTGCTTTGCTGAATACAGCCCAGTTCAACTGCCAGTTTCTCTGCGCGTCGAAGGTTTTACCCTCCAGTATTTCAGCACTAAGTTGAGATAAACTGTAGTTTTTTTATTAGCATAAGAAACTCAATTTATTTTGGTTTGCGCCATAAGGTCCCTTTTCCTAGACCAACCCATAATTTATACACTATACATGTACATACAAATACATTATAATAAGAAAAAGATTTCTTATACTCACTATCGTATTTCACTATATTATAATTTAAAATGCCATATTTCACAAAATTATTTTAAAATTTCAAAATTTCACAGTTAACATCTTCAAATGATTCACACAAATGGTAGAAAATTTGGAACTCCTAAACACTGAATCAAACGAAAACTGTAACCAACCTTTTTCACCATTTTAGTGTTGTCATTTTTCTGGGCATGAACCTTGCTGAATTCCTTGTAGTGTTTAGACTCAAAAATTACCAAAACATAATTTAATGATAATTGAGGAATTTGACCTCTGAAGCTCAAAATTTCTTCATAAATAATCCTAGCAGATACACTGGCAGGAAAATGAAGGTTTCCTATCCCCAAGGATGGAATTGCTATGGAGGAAACTTTCTTTTCTTTTGCAGTTCGCAATATAGTCTGTATAGCTTCCCTGAATTTCTGAAATATAAAAAAATGGCATAATATTAAAAAAAAAAAAAAAAAAAAAAAGTTAGGTAAAACATTTCCCTGCTCTGTGTGGTGGGCAAGGAGATCTAGCGCAGATAAATTCAGCTGCTTTCAGACTTGAGCGCTTGAAATTTTGTTTATACTTGGTCAACCAGTAACACGTAACCGACATGTAAACTGCACTAGTTTTCCAGCACTGTTACATCATAGCTGGACCACTAGACTATCTATGAACATTTATAACTTCATCCACTTCTCACTATAAACATTTAAGTTCTATCCTTATATGTGACCGTCTACAGGAAAACCGGGCACAACGCGGCACCCTTCGAAAAAATTTTTTTTGCACTTGCAGAGTTGTCGGCGTCCAGATATTGAGCTCTCTGCAGCTCATAAAACTGAATTAACATCAGGAAGGAGGGAAGGAGGGAGGGAGGGAGGGAGGGAGGAAGAAGTTGCGGGTGGGTGGGGGGAACTAATCTAAAATTAAAACTCTTACCCTTTCTGAGCTCTTATCACTATAATCCGGAAGAACCACGTGGAAAATATATTTACACTTCAGCTTGGTCGTATCTGTATCAGTGACTGCCACTTGTCCCATGCTAAGGGGTGCATGCTTAGAGCACTCCTTCTGCAGGTCTTCCCCACAGACATCAAACAGAGCTTTGGAAACAGCTGCATTCTTTAGGTCCAGGTTTGTACTGGTGGAACAAACATAAGCATCGGCCTAATAGTAACAATAATAATAATAATAAATAAAATAAAAATAATAATAATAAGTAACACAACAAAATGAATGGATATGAATATCTAAATAAAAGCATGCAAACCCACCTATATATAACACAGAGGGGAAAGGGGAGGGGGGGGGGGGGGGCAAGCAAAAGTTTCCCCCTAGCAAGAGTTCTTTTTCTTTCTTTTTTTAGATAAACTGTGCCATCTAAATTAAATGTTATTCATCTTTTTATTCACCCTCCAACTGTAGTTAATTTTTCTTTCTCCCCCATTCTTCTTCCCACCAACGTCAGTATTATCATACATACACTCTCATCCAAGAGCTTAAAGTATTTCTTTCCGTCATCACAGAAATTTTGATAACACTAGCTATGCGCATATGAATTATAACATCGAGCATTTCTCCAAAGCAAACTTTCCTAGTGATGCTTCTTCTACTGCTATCTTCTTTAAAAAAATGTTGCTGTCTGCTAGTTGGCCTCAGAGTCTGGTTTTATAATTTTTATTCTACTGAAAGATTGCCACATTTTCATAAAAGGGGGTCCCCAAGAATTGCCAATTTAATTACTTAAAAACAAGCAGCAATATACAAACAAGAGTGACAAATGCAGAAATTTTAAAGCGTGATAATGTGACTATTCTGTCTAATAATACAGCATTACATATTTAGGAGCCTAAACTCTTATCAGTCATGTCAAGTTTTCTTCTGTCAACCAGTTTCAGATTCTAAGTTTTTGAGGGTTTTCTGCTGTAGCTCTACCAACTGGAGTTTAAAGCATAATAGCAATCACTTGTAGTTTGAGCGTATAAAAAAATATATTCTAGTGAAAGCAGCACATCTTTAGTTTTTCTAGATCTCGTGAACACATACTTTTTCCAGTGACTTTAATTTTAGAACCTATTGTGTTATTTAATCTTCTTTTTTTTTAATATCCCACCTCGACAATATTTCTCAATTTCTTTGAAAAGAAACAAAACATAAAATTACGTTACTATAGTCAGGGTCCCCTCCCTCCACCCCAAAAATATTTTTGTGTGAAACCCTGATGGCCCCTACAATTGTTAAAATTTCTGTTATTTTAACATTATGCCTAAAGAATAATTTCAGCCAGATGTCATAATTTATCCTTGCTGGATGGTATATGTTTCACACCATAAACAATATGAATCCCAGTATATATATATATATTTATTCCATGCTAGATACCTTCACAATGATATTTTTAGGTAGTGACCCTTGAGATATCTCACAATACCACAAAGTGTTATCTCATGGCTATATTACCACCAGAGTAGGCACCAGAGTAGCTATAGCAAGTTTTCAGGGTTTTTACAGCTACCTTAGAGCAGCTGCTATAATATCAGCTGGGGTTGTGGGGAGCGCTAGTGAGTTTTCCAACTTTACACCTGGGTTACCAAAAAACTACTTCAGTGAAGATATCTAGTGTGGAATAAACCACTTATTACACTCAGCAGAGTGATATGGCTCTGTATTTCACTCTCAGGCTTTATTTTCACTCTCCTTTGGCTCCTTGAAAATAAATTAGCCTGCTGATGCCATATCACACTCTGACTCGTGTAATAAGTACTATATATATATATAATATATATAATATTATATAGTACTTATTACATGAGTCAGAGTGTGATATGGCGAAATATTTCACTGAGAGTGAAATATCTTGCCATAACACTCTGACAAGTGTAATAAGTAGTTTATTCCACACTAGATATCTTCACTACTGCAGTTAGTACTAGAGGAAGGGTATTCACAAGTAAGTTGGTCATAGGGGCCACCCAAGCCCCCAGCTGACATTTTAGCAGCTGCTCTAACCCTGTTAGAGTAGACTGCACAGGTGGAAGGTAGCTGTAAAAACCAAGAATATGGACAAGTTTGGCAGGTTACTGTAACTACAAGGGAGCCTAGCTTGCAGGACAGTGTGAAATAATAGCTTCATGGTCAAGTACCTAAAGATATCATTGTGAAGATATCCAGAGTGGAATATATATATATTATATTCCACCCTAGATATCTTCACATATATATATATATATATATATATATATATATATATATATATATATATATATATATGTGACAGGCTCTGACAAAAGGGGGCATTTCAAGCAAACAAAAAAAATGAGTTTTTTATGCTAATAAAAAGCTACAATTTATCTCAACTTAGTGCTAAAATACTGGAGGGTAAAACCTTCGACGCGCAGAGAAACTGGCAGTTGAACTGGGCTGTATTCAGCAAAGCAATTGAACTAGAAATCGAGAAAACATAAATTGAATTGCCACTTCCGGTATAATTAACGTTTCAATATACTTAACGGCGCACTCTGCACACGCAATTAAATCGTGCAGCCGCTTTTTAACGGCGACTAACGAAGTTTTGCGTAGAGTTCTTTTTAGCTTTCAGAGCGTCTCAGAGCCTGTCTTGTCGGAATCCTTGGCTACTCTACTCGATGTAGTGGTAAACTTTCAGCCAGAGGTAAGCTGTAGATTGCATGCAATAGTCTCAAAGCTATGCCGTTTTTTTAGCTGCTTGTTTGAAACTCCACCCATTCCCCGTTTATTGTACTTCGAGAACGAGAGAGAATAAAAAGTAGCTTGTCTTTCCACAGCACACTTGAGGTCTTTTAAGTTGTTTTGACATTTGAAATTTGGCATAGACTTAGAGTAAGGGTCACTAAGACTAATTCTGCAAAAAACAAAAATTGGAGAAAGAAAGAATTTTTTCGATGACTTAGTTCTGGAGCCTATATCTCAATTTCAATTTTTGCCCGAAATGTCCGGTTTTCCCAGAGCCTGTCACATATATATATTTATTCCACCTTAGATATCTTCACAATGATATCTTTAGGTACATGACCTTGAATAACTCAAGATAATTCAGATATTTCAAGGTTGTTAGATCACTCAGTAGCAAGCTCCACTACCCTAGTAGTCATAACAACCGGGCCAAGCTCACCACTTTTCCAGGTTCTTAAAGCTACCTCCCCAGCCTAGTACTAACTACAGCAGTGAAGGTATCTATAGTGTGGAATAAACCACTTATTATGCTCACCAGAGTGATACCCTAGATATTTTACTCTCATGCTTTATTTTCACTCACCTCTGGCTCCTGCAAATAAATTAGCCTGCTCTTGAAATATTTCACCATATCACACTCTGACTCATGTAATAAGTAATTAAGGGTGCTGGGACAACTCCCACGCAAATATTCACAATAATTGGATTTTGGTTGCTAGGGATTACTAACTTTTTTCTTGGTGTTTGTAGAGCTCCAACTAAGGGTGGACCCTAAAGAGTACTGCTAATGGACTAACTAAATAAAATGAACGGGCCTTGGGAGCTTGTTTCGTTCAAGTTACGAGCTCCTCAGCCTCAAGTATATAATCCACAACTCCTCCGCGGGTGCCGTCGCTGACGAGCCCATTCTTCGTATACTGCTACATTTGTTGATTGTCTTCAAAACCTTCGTTGTACTTTTTCTCAATTCTGCTTTGTTTTGTCTAGTTGATTGTGCTCATTTGATCCTCGCGGCAGCGCGCCCGAATTTTTTCTTTAAAAAAAAATCGCAACGAACATTTTGTAGCTAAGGTCATAGTCAGCCTGTGTACGAAATTTGGAGTCTTTTCTACTCGTAGTTTCTGAGAAGAAACACAAAATAGAGTCCAGGGCTAAAAATTAGTCCACGCGACCTTTTGGCAGAGACTTGATTGCATTCAAACCACACCCACAACAGATTCAATTGATTCCGCGGGAAAGTGAGTTCCAGGTGCTCTCTAACTTTCGGGCGCCTACCTGTTAGCAAACCAGTTTTCTGGCCGCCTCTCCTTCTCGATGATAAGCCCTACTGAAACGAGTGTGAGGAGATTATTGTAGTCTTGTTAATAGTGTTTTTCTCGGCATGGTCAGGTAAGGGAAGCCTTTTATCAAGCTAGCTAGATGCACATTCAGTGTGTGTATGTACCTGTAATAGATTAGTGAACCATTTTTGCTGCTGGAAAACTCTACAGTTTCAGTTTGTGTAGTTTTCTGTACTTAGCTATTCACTTCATTTGTTTATTCATCTTTACTTAGCTAGCTAGATCACAAAATATTCATCTAGCTATATTTAGCTGGCTATTTCAAAATATGTTTTATATAAAATAAGTATCATTATATTATATACATTCATAAAAATTATCACTGGTCATCACAATACTGTAAAATAAAATAAAAATGAGTGATATATCAGGAAGAAGTTTTGCACAAGAATAAAAAATTAAAATAATGGAGTCATTAGTGAGGTATTATTTACCTGTCAAGGCTTGGAGACAATGTGGGAGCCAGTGTCTGCTCTAGGGAGAAACAATACTGATAAAGTAAGCCAAGAAATACAATATCAAACAGCTGCGCTCTTTACAACTTATAGCGGGGGCGGGGCCTCAGTTAGTTTTATCAATTGGTGGGCGGGAAGCTTTGAATTACCCGCGCTAGCTAAGTTAGCGGTCGTTTTTACTATTGCGAGCAAGGCGGATTTTTGTGGTTATTTGTAGTGCGTGCGGGTGCACGCGCGTTGCTATGTCCCAGCACCCTTAACATATACTTTACTTTAAGTTATTTCTAACCTGATGATCCAAAATGTTTCCCTTGACTAGAGAGATGAATGTGTCAATAGAATGACTAATAATTTTCCCGCCATCCTTTGCTTGAGGTTGAGACATAATCGACATGGACCGACATCTCATCTTCGGGTTTTCAAAAAGATCTTGGAACTCTTTAGCATCAGATGCATCGCTGACATATATGGCAACTATCAAGTCAAACGGATTGTACAAATGGGAGCTAAAGCAGGTCACCACCTTCCTGGCGAAAATTTTTGCTGGATAAAGGAGAGGATTGGAACAAATAGATGTGAGAAGAAGTGTACCTGATGGACGTATCTCATCCAGTATAGCATACAGGCACTTCTGCAGATAATACTCTTCATTATTACTCCCACCAGACCAGCAAGGGATAATGGCATGATAGAGCTCATTACAATCCAGTCCATCCACAGCGTTCATTCTCACTAAGGTCCCCCAGCTCAGCTGAACGACTGTGTTGGTAGTGGTGTGGAGTTCATTTCGTAGAATTTTTCCCTTTGCTGTCTCGAACAGAAGCTTCAAGTTCATATCAGTGTCATCGGGAGTCTCCCTCACAAAATTAATGATGGTTTGAATATTGCGGTGCTTAGTGAAATTGTCTGAGTATAAAGACACATGTACATCACTGGGCAGTGTGGCACTACATATTTTAGTTGGGTGAGATTTAGATGTTGAAGCCTTTGATTGGAACTGGATGTCCTCGTCAATAAACTCAACTTCAATGCTAGCATCCTGTTCATGCGTCATCAGAGCTATCTGGGGATTCAGTCTGGACACCAAACGTTGTGCTGCTGGAATCCCGCTAATTTTTTCTTTGACGTAGCACACTTCACTCTCGACATGCTGCAGCCTCACTTTAACGTTATCCACTACACTGGGGTCTCCTTGGATGGTGATTACAACTTGCTTACCTTGCACATGATCAACCTTGTGAGGGGAAATGATTCTTATATTCTTTCCAAAATCATTCTCAATAGCATCAACTTTGTGCTTCAAATCGGTGAACATAATCTTCCACTTGGAGTAGTCAATCTTGAAATGTTCTTCCACGTTACTAACATCTCGCAAATGACTCTCCAATTTTTCTTGAATATTTCCCACGGCCAATTTTTCTCCAGAGATATTTATCAAACTTTTCTGCTGGTCAAAAACAATGGAAACAAACGACTGCCGTTCTAACTCACATACCAACTTGTTCCATTTCATATCACAACAAAACCGATGCTTGGATTGGTCTACTGGAACTTCCGAATAACAAAAATAGCCCTTGAACCTCTCCTTAAGACCCTTCAACTTACTTTCTCCCACATTGGAGGAGGAGGAGACAAAATATAAATAACAATTATTGTCATCATCATTTTCCAAACAGTAGACAACAGTGGCGATCAATGGTCCCATCAACTCATGTATTTTTTCTATTCCTTCAGGACTTTTCAATAAATCATACAATTCAGGTTTTAAGAACACCTTCTTTTCTATTAAATGGTTAATTTCTGACTCCAACATCTTCCAAAAACTTTCTCGGCCCAATTTTGTCCCTTGAACAGAAATCTTTTCTTCATCCATGTTTAAATCATACCGTTCCACTTGATTCACATTCAATTGGCGTCTACACCTAAGTGAAAGAAAAGTAATGTGTCGCTTAGGAAAATGCTTCTCTTCCACATCAACTTGAACCTCCTCTACAAAATGGTGTAGGTCAGTGTACACTTCATTCACTTTGTCTTTGTGTCCGTACAATAATATGCCATTGTCGTTAGCTTTCCATTTGAAATTAAAATCATTTCCCTGACTTATCTTCTTGACTATATCTAACTCTAATGAGCCAGGAAATTTACATTCCTTCTCCACATAGCAGGACAAGTATTCCTCAATCTCTTTCCTCACTTCTCCTTCCCAATTCACAACATTGTCAGCATCATCTTGAGGAGCAGATATTAGCACAGCTGGACTGCCCTTTGCAGTGTCTTCATTCACACTGCATTTTGCCTTTAATGGACTCAGCTTGTTGTTTAGCACATGTAGTGTAGGTGCAAGCCAGTGGGCTAGCCATGGATTTACATCAATTTTAATATCCTTTAAAGTCACTTTCGTATTAACAGACTCATCAGGCTTATCCACTTCTTCTTGTTCATCATTCAACATCATGAAGTCATAATACTCATCCATTGAGAGAGAAACATTTTCCAATTCCCACGACTGAGTAGACTGTAGGACTTTCTTCATACCTATACAACAACACTTACTTTCATCCCTTATCTTTACATACTATGTGTGTAGATGTAATGATGTAATTACTGTTGAGCGAGTGAATGAGACACTATCAGAAATGTACATTATGTTAGTTATTTGTATGCATCTAAGTATATATGGGCATATGATATGTGGCATATAAACAGCCACATAAATCTTACAATCACTGAGAACAAACATTATAACGACCACTGAGTTAGTTAGCAGGATGTACATATTTGTCCTGGCTACCTTTAGTTTACTTATTCAGCTCTAACATTCCAATGTTTTTACCTATATGTATCTTAAAGCCGCTGAAAGATGGCCATGCTTGTTGCTTAAAACTACTACGGGCTTAGCAAATGCAACTAGTACAGGCCTTGCTATAAAAGTTCACTTGATGATTAGCACAATGCTTAATTTATACATCTTCCACACATAGGCATCCAGTGCTTCGTTGTACAAGCTATAAATTTAACATCATTCAATTGAAATATATCCTGCCAATTAGCAAAATAGTAGACTGTGTGCAGTAGTTATCTGCTTAGTTGCCTCAATCATCTTCAGAATATGTAACTAACCCTTTCACTGGCAGATTTATGACGACAGCTGAGGTAACTTGATAATTCTATAATATTTTATTCTTTTTCTGAAAAGACAGAAACCGTAGTCCATAAAGTGAAAAGCTAAAAATTTGAACTTACCGTTTACTAACGGTTCGAACTTAAACTCAATCACAGACGGTCGCGATGCTGCCACAGAGTTCAAACAGAGTGTGCGGCTTGCTCACCTTCTAGTTACTAAATTCTGAGCTTCAGAGCCTCGTACAATAAAAAAATTTCAGGCAGACTGATGCCCAATGGTAAGCATTTTGACAGCCATATTAAAAAAATCTATAAAATAAAGTACCACTGCTTCCAATTCAATTTTTTTTCTTACAGGAAGTACTACATCTCATCATTATAATAAACAAAAAATCTAGAATGTTATATTGGATAATCGATTTTTTAAGAATCAGAGAAGTACAGAATGAACAATGAGCACCATATGGCACTATTGCTGCTGAATAGGTTAAGGTTAATATTTTTTTTAAAATAGCAACTTCACCCTTGTATGCATTTTGAAAAATAATGTGTACCTATCTCTCCTTTTTAAGTAAATATATTAGCTCAATTTATCCGACAGTCTATATTTTTTTCTTCATAAAAAGGTATAAACTACAGTTGGCTTCAATAAAACAATAAAAAATAATTAACTTACTGGAAGGATTATGGAATGTCACAATGGCACACTTCTTAGACAATTGCTTCACACTCTCAACTGTGCCTTTTCCAGATGCTGACTCCAAATGGAGTTTGAGGTACCCCAGGGTACACCCATCAATGATATTATCAACTATTAGTGTGCGACATTCTGGCACTTCTGTAAAAGTAAATTCAAACTTGGGAACTTCTTTGGATGCCTTCTGCTTCTGCTCCAAAACTTGAATATCTGAACACAACAATCCCATTTATACAGAGAGTGAATGACCACATGAACATTCCCTTGCACTATATTAACTTTTAGAAATCCTGGTATTAGGTCTACAATAATTTGAGTTTTCATTTAATACCACCACCACTATCCATCAACCTTCCTCCTCCCTCCCTCAACTGACCTGAATCTATGTTTACTAGCTATAAAGTACCCCCCCTCCCCCCATCTTAAAATGGCCATGCACCCAATGTAAAGTCTTAATGAGGTATTATAATTAGTACTATATTTCGTGTCTCATTCTACATTCTCAATATATCTAGGCTTTGTAAGCAAAAGCTCAAATGTTAACATATAATACGATTACAATTATTTACCTATTATTGCTGGAAATACTGCCAGGAACTGGTCTCCATATTGCACAACGGTACAGCGAACCTTCACCAAATTGTATAAGTAAGAATTTACGAATCGTTCATTTCTTTTAGATGCCGGAACATTCCCAACTAAAACTTTGGTTTCCAAATTTTCATCAGAGAAGCTTCTTTCTAATTTTCAACACATAGAGCTACAATTATTTCAAATTTTCAAATACAACCTCATAATCCATCTATTACCTATAAAACTCTTAGACAGACAGACAGACAAACAGACAGACAGTCAGAGAGGCAGACAGGCAGACAAACAAACAGACAGACAGTCAGAGAGACAGACAGACAGACACAAATAGAACAACTATCACGTTTCTCACACATTACCTAATGAAGCTTGACCTTGATACTGCTGGTTCATACTCTGAGACTGAGTCCCAGTTTGCATAGCTATTGGACGACTGTCGGGACCGCTAGCTGAAGGAGGTCTCTGATGCTGGTTCGTTTTGAAAGTTGGAGGACTTTCCATATCTTCAATAACCATTGACTCATTCATTAATTGCGACATACCAGAAGAATTTCTAGGAATATTACCTATGCAAAAAGAACAGGCAGTTTTGTAAAAGTTATTACTCCAATTATTCATTATGCTACGATAAAGCTGTAGCTAATTGTCAGGGCAATTAAACTTTCTTAAACTTTGTCTAAAAAATGTCTATGAAAGAAAAACAAAAGTGAAAATACATAAACATCTTTCATATCTAATACTAGACTGTGTGTAGCTAACTCTGAGTTCAATATAACTACTTCATCCTCATACAAATCTTCACAACTGCTTTGTCTTCTAGAGCTGTAGTCAAAGCTGTACTGCGGTTACAGCACTGAAAGGGTTAAGCATTTTACTCAAAGATAAAAAAGACATTTTAGTCAACTATTCTGGGAAAGAATTAAATGCCAAAGGACATGGCGTACTGCAAGAGACAAATAAACAAGTTTAAATTCTAAAGGCTTATGAAAAGTCAGTAGTACTTAGACTAGCTATCTGTCCACAATGATCAGTACTGGTACAGTACAGTACAATACATAGTATAGCTATCTGTCCCACAAAGATTGGTACTGGTACACTATAGGGTTTACAGTGTACCACACAGACAGGAAATTGTGATTGCAATATAAAACTGTAATTAAATATTAACAAAAAAAATTATACACATTCATTTACTGAATTTCAAGGCTGGAAGGCGAACCCACCTGGTACAAAGTACTGGTCTTGTTTGCCAGAAAAGGAAGAACTGCGCCCATCCACTTCAGCGAACTCTTCAGAAGAGTTTGAAGGCGGGTTTCTCTGTCGAGAATTAGATCGATTGACGGTATCAACGGAGGAAGCAGATGAGACATTTCTCATGCGATAATCTGATGGGTTGATGGACCTACTGGGTTCAATAGATGACATGGAATCAACTGAAGAATTTCTACTGAACTCTTCACGGAACACTGATGAAGTCACCGAGCTGTTTAGGGAGGAGTCAGCAGGGGGCGTACCCAACACAAGTTCCATCTCAGACATAGGAGAAGTGAGATATTCCAAATGAGTGCCGGCAAAAAAAGCTGCAGTTGGTGGATTCCCCTTGATAGTGTGGACATCTAATAACATAAAATACAAAGACCTGGTCTATGCACTACTTATTAAACAGCCTTCACTGATTTCAGACTATCTATATATTTTCAAGATAACTCACCCCCCCCCCCCTCCACCCCCCTCCTCAACACACACATCACAAGAAAACCCTATAATTTCAAAATGGTACTAGTTAAGATGGCACAGCTGAGCTATAGCTCAGGTGGCATACGATGACAGGCAATTGTGTAGTTAGTTGCTGTTTTCCCTAATTACTAGTGATGTGCTAGAGCACAAATGGCGAGCGAGCCTAAAGACTATACTATTTTTATAGGAATGATTTTGACTTCTAACACTGAAGCTACTGAAAATAAGGTCCAGTTTTTTTTTATTTCGCATACACGTAAAGGGATTTCAGTGCCATAGTAACAACTCTCTGCAACTGCTTGAATTGAAGGGAAAAAAACAACAACAAAACAATACACGTTATTTAAAAGTTTTCTTTGTGATATTCTTTAGCTAAGTAGTGGTTGTAACACACAATGCTTTGACACAACTGGAGATGCACCTACACAGACTTACCTTCGCGGTAGTCTAGTGGACAATGTATTTTCAAGTAAATACTGTTGCGCACGGCTTATAACCATGACAAAGAGCGCATTGACTTACCACCGCCACTAACTCGAATAGAAATGGAAGTCCCTTAAGTTTTCAAGTGTTAACTGCACCCGCAAAAAAATTCAAAACGGTAAACAATTCAATTTCTAGGGTGATACGGGTACTGATCGATAAACCAGAGGATTCTGTTTAGTGCAATTTGGGACGGGGTCGACCACATAACTAACACAAAAACGCGAGGGTCAAAGTAGAAAATGACATACGTACGTCCAAACATATATACAAATAAATAAACAAACATCCCCGATTTTCAATTGTGTTACCCCTGTAAGTGTCTCGCTCGCTACGCTCGCTCGCCAATAATGGTTACTATAAATGGACCAGCACTAAACTAAATGAAGCACCAAAGGTGCAAACCCTCAGCGTTAATATATACTAGCTAGCTAAGCTATTACAATATAATATCAGACCAAAGAATAACTTATTGGCTATTCTAATCAGGTATCAAATAGCTCGAACAATGAAATGAGCCGCAAGAAATTGTTTGCTCACGTGATTATGATGTGATGATAGGGGGCATTACCCACAAAAGCTATTACCTATGTGGAGTTGAAAGCTTCACGTTTTCTCAAAAATCAGCCCAAAATTAAAAAAGTATCACAACTAGTGGTGCGCTCGAATAGCGCAAATGCATGGCGAGCGAGTAAATATATGAGTATAGGTAAAGATAATTTGTGAAGGAAATCGCTAAATAATAGCAATGATTAGGCATGAAGAGTTAACAATAACAGAATTACCTAATAAACTTCGAACGCAGTGGCAAAGAAGCGCAGCTTGACAATTTGCCATTCAGTCTTTCGCCAAGAAGAGAGTAGCTATAAACTTTTTGGTTGAAACTTAGTTGATTCTCCGTGCTCGTTAATTGAAAAATACCGGAACTGTAAACGCTTTACCTAACTTACGTAATTAGAAGCGCGGGCGAAATTTTTTGACGTACGCATACATACCTACATATATATATATATATATCTGAAATCTCAATTGAACACGACTGATAGTCAGCTTCGCTCGCTTCGCTCGCTCGCTGAATAAAAGGTCTTAAATTGTTACTCTGAGTAAGTTTATACCTAAATCAACGGTTAATTGTCAGTAATCTCCAAAATCAGAGCATGACAGACAGACAGGATGACTACTATAACACTCTTACACATGTGCACTAAGGGTTAATTACTGGAATATAAGATATTCTATTGAAATTTCTACACCTGACCAATTGGTGAACTCTTGATTTAAAATTTAGTGCTACTACTAAACTCTTTGATGAACTTTCCTCACCTCACTATCAGCAGCTTATTCGTTATAATATACAATCTCAACAACTTTGGTATATTAAAAATATAAAATATACCTGTAGGGTCTTCAAATGCTACATATCCAATTCCTTCATTGACAACACAAGTTTTGATCACTTTATCAGTATGTCTCTTCAAATACTTCTCCAGTGAAGACTGAATGTGTTTTGAGGGTATTTTAGTTGGCAAGTTCTTCACACAGAGGACCATTTCTTCTCCCTTGTCGTCCATTGTAGAAGCCTTCTCACTCACCTCGAGTGTAACTCTGCTGCCAAGCATCTCAATCTCCTTCATATTTCTGAACCTCAGAGCCACTGAAACACAATAGAATGAACATTAAACAAATGAATTGATCAATGCACCCTTTATTTTTATTATTATTATTATTGCTATTATTATTATTATTATTATTATTATTATTATAATTACATGTATTCTCTCTCTTACACCAGCTTTTTTAAACCATACAGAACTAAAAATATTTGGTCGCCACCGAGAATCGAACCCAGGACTGCCTGCTTAACACACAAGCGCTCTGCCACTGAGCTACAACAACCCGCCAGCAAACAAACACTCAAATTCTGTATTTACACTGTTAAGGGATACTGCTATGCTACAGTCTCACTCTCAACAGACTAACAAAAATTCTCACTTTTTAAAGATTATTTTTATCCGTTATGCCAGTTCTTGCTTAACACTAAAAATCAATTCAATGCAATGTATGCACATCACACAGCCCTGCTAAGATACATCAGTAACACAAACTAAACCTCACAGGAGCACATGTACTGGCTAGTATAACACAGCCTGACACATCAAGTTGTTCTACAGTATGTGTGCTACATCTACAAGGCATGGACAACACATGGGGGGGCTTACCATTATGATACAGTGAAACACACACAACATTTATTGGTCACTTTATTCTAGTGGACCACGACAAATTACACCATGTTGGGATTCATAGGCTATGAATACAATCAGGAAACATGTGGTACATATGCCACAATGGTATCAATGGGGACAGTACAATAATCATCACTTCCACGCTACATGAAGTACATGTACATTGTAGGAACATGACATAACCAGTGTACTTCCTGTCTGTACTTGGAAACTGGGTTTATATGCTTGTAGCCTATTGGAACATGAACTGAAACATGATTAGGAGAAGCAGATAAGCAAAGCACATCTGATTTCTTTTCTGATAGGTCAGTGCAAAATACCACACCCCATATATAGAACATCTACAGTGTGTGTATTGCACATAGGTGCTTGCTGATGCAAAGTACCATATAGAACACCCACAGTGAGTGTTAGGCAGGGCTTGCTGATTGAGGTTAGACAATATCTTCTCCAAATACCAAAATACTCACAATTAACTTCACCCAGCCAGTACTACTACATTCACAGTCTCCCTGTCACTAACACAAATTCTGCCAACACTATGGAAATCGGTGGCTGCTCAAGCTGGGTGTGTTATTTGAAAGTAGATGACATGAGATACCATCCTAGTACACGAGATACAAAGAATAACTAGATGAATTGTCACTGGTCAAAGTAAACAAAAACAAAAATTTTGTCCCAAAATGATAGCGGAGGTTGAGAGTCTCAGCACTGAATCATTATTCATTATCCTAAACAAAGCAGCTCATGGTCCTAACAAGAAAAGATTGACACTTAAACATCACATATTGTTCAGACACTTGTTTCTGGACTCTCCTAGTTGTTTAAATTGAAACTTAAATCTGAAGTTTCACCAATTGGTGGTATTGTATTCTTTCACCACAAAATTTTGCAGACTAATAAAATTAGGTTGGTACACATTATATTCCTGAAATAACCCTGCCCCTTTACGTCATATCTCAAGTCACAAAAATATGATACTTGTAAGCTGCTTTATTTGCATCAAAGTTATTCTTTGCACTTGAAAAGAAAAAAACATTTTTGAAATGAATCATATGACAAAAGATATTTCCTCCACCGTACCTCTAGGGCGAGCAAACTTGATGACAGCAGTTCCGTCCTTTATTACCACGGACTCCATATCTTCACCCTTAGCTTCTGCCTTGAAGTGATCCCTTACCATATCTTCATCCATCCACTCTTCCAGTCCTTTCACAGTCAAATAAAATAGTTTGATATCCACCAGGTCTATCTTTACCATCACCACGGGTGGCTTTTTTTTTAATTTTCTTGATAGAGATATACTGGAAGAGAGCAATTTCTCCAGATCTACAACGCACACAATGCAACAAATTGTAGAGTTTATATATAATATATATATTATTATTACTAGTGGAGCGCTCGAATAGCGCAAATGCATGGCGAGCGAGTAAATATATGAGTATAGATAAAGATGATTTGTGAAGGAAAATAATAGCAATGATCAGGCATGAAGAGTTAACAATAACAGAATTACCTGAATAAACTTCGAAAGCAGTGGCAAAGAAGCGCAGCTTGACAAAGACTTCACAATTGTTTCAAGAAGAGAGTAGCTATAAACTTTTTGGTAGAAACAAAGTTGCGTAAGGCAGTGCAGCAGGATTCTCCGCGCTCGTTAATTGAAAAATACTGGAACTGTGAACGCTTTACCTAACTTACGTAATTAGAAGCGCGGGCGAAATATTTTGACGTACGTATACATACCTACATATATATATATATATCTGAAATCTCAATTGAACACGACTGATAGTCAGCTTCGCTCGCTTCGCTCACTCGCTGAATTATATATATATATAATAGATAATTACTTTTTTAATTCTTAACACGCCCACATGCAGTTCTGGAAAACTGTATTTATAGATATATGGCGGAGCTATCTTTCAACGATGGGGCTTTAGAAGTATACCATTTTACTGTTTTGGAAAAATATCCAATGTACAATGAACAATTTATTAAACTCGTACAATATTATGGAGATGACATTTCACTCTCACGCTTGGATTTTCATTTGCTTCAGCTCATGAAACTACTTAGGTATGCTCTCAAAATATCTCCCTATATTGTACACTACTCATGTACGCTCTCAAAATATCTCTCCATACACTACTCATGTATGCTCTCAAAATATCTCCCCATATTGTACACTACTCATGTATGCTCTCAAAATATCTCCCCATATTGTACACTACTCAGGTATGCTCTCAAAATATCTCTCCATATTGTACACTACTCAAGTATGCTCTCAAAATATCTCTCCATATTTATCTCCCCATATTGTACACTGCTCGTGCAGTAAACATTCATCATAATACTTTATAAAAAAAATATTTCCATGTAATAATAACTCACCTTCTGGTTCTTTCAGTTTGATATAAGCAGTCATAGCATCTTCTGAAAACATAATCGATTCAATCGTATCGTCTCCAATCTTGCCTTCCACTTTAGCTACTAAAAGGTCATAGTCATGAGCTAGATCGAATGGCACGTCACCCTGGTTCTTCACGGCAACCCCTAAACTTTCCAACCCTAGGTCTTCCTCGGATTCATCCATTGTAGCAACTGTACCGATCGGCGGAGACGGTCACTTATTTACAAAATTCACAGCTGACGAGAGAGCTGAGGCGACAATTTGGTGTGTGCGGGAGACAACTAACTACTCTCCAAACAGTGCAACCCCTACCATTTCGTCAGAGAAATTGAAATTGTTACATGTATTTCGACCACGCCCATATATAAGGCCTGCACGCGACCGGCGTCGAGTGCACCTGCTCGGGTGTCTGACTAAAACACGGACCGGACCAGACCACGGACCGGACCAGACCACGGACCGGACTAAATTCGCGAAAAACTCGCGCACAGCGAGCACGCATGCCCGGACTTCGTGTAAACTATTATTGATAACGATATTGGTACTACCCTGTTTCTTATTTGGTGGCAATGGGTGGAAGAGAAATATCTGTTACTTGGCAAAGGTTAGCTCAGACAGCACTAATAAATGGGAATTATTTTGTTGTCAGTGATGCTTCCATAAGTACACTTTAATAAGCTTTGGTGAAATTATATAACCATATTTAAAATAGTTGACAGTACACAACCTCAACAGGATTATCTTAAAGAATTAATGTCAACATAGCATTGTTGTATGCATTGTAATAGTATTCCATTATTTTATTACATTAAATTATAATTATTCTTGTTGCCATTGCCATAATAATAACAATGGCAACAATTACACTATTAGTAATAAAACAATATAATTCTACTATAACTATATTGTTATTGTTATTGTGGTTATTATTATTATTTATTATTATTATTTTATTATTATTATTATTATTATTATTATCATTATTATTATCATTATTATTATTATAATTATTATCTTCATTATTATCTTTGTTATTGTTATTATTATTATATAACTATTAGTATCATTATTATTATCAATTACAGCTAATTAAAAATATATGCATCCCTCCTTTATTTTGAAGCGTAGACACATGAATAAATGAATTCTAGCTAAGAGTACACAACAGTTTCCTCTCCTTTATTTTGAAGTGTAGAAACATTGTGTTAACGAATTCTAGCTAATTAAAGAGTACGCAACAGTTTCCCTCCTTTATTTGAAGCATAGACATAATATGTGTTAGTGAATTCTAGCTAATTAAACAGTTTCCCCTCCTGTATTTTGAAGCATAGACACATGTGTTAGTGAATTCTAGCTAATTAAAGAGTACGCAATAGTTTCCCTCCTTTATTTGAAGCATAGACATATTATGTTTTAGTGAATTCTAGCTAATTAAACAGTTTCCCCTCCTGTATTTTGAAGCATAGACATAATGTGTTAGTGAATTCTAGCTAATTAAAGAGTACGCAACAGTTTTGTGAAGGTGAAATCGTAATTGAGACAGTTAATTAGTGGCAGTCATTCTCAGGGGCCTTGGAGGCGGGAGAGGACCCTGGAGAATGACTGCCACTAATTAACTGTCTCAATTATGATTACACCTTCTCACCTCCCAACACCAACTAACATTCCCAGGGGTTGTGCCCCACTACACAATGATCTCATGTTCTGTATCATCTGTTTATATAAAGTTCCTTGTACAGTCACCCTCGGTCAGTTCAGACCACTAGAAGGCTCCACAAGCCGAAATATTATGGTTTTATTCTACTAAATTCTCTGAAAGTTGCTACACCTCTAGCCATCAGGGTAGCTAGTCCTATTAAATAGTCTAGCTGCCTGTAATATCAGTGTCTTGAGCTCATACAGATAACCTGAGCCTTCAATTTCTAGTATTTCATCAAGTGGTACTGCAAATCAAGATTTGACGACTCAGTCCCTGCTTGCTGGACCAACACTCATTGGTTGTACAATCAATACAGATACCAAGTTTCACAATGTCCACAGCATCTAAAGACACACAATAATAATAGTGATAATTCACTAATAGATAAAAGAATAACACATATAGATATGTCAAAATGATGTATTTTTATTCAGCATGAAAAATTTATTATGAAGACAGAAAAATTGGAATTAACCCCAAGGGGATGCAATAACACTTTTAGAATGCCAAAGGGGATGTAATGGTAAAATATTGGGGTAGTTTGATTTGTATTAATCTCTATGGGAGTACCTGAGTTCAGTACATGATAATAATAATTATTGTTACTATAATTGTGGGGCTGCCCACAAGAGGATGAAGAATAAAGAGATATTATCATATCACACATTGCATAATCACACCTGTAACTTACCTAACTGTTCTAAAACATTCTCTTAGCTAGTGTGCTCTCACCTAATGAGCACAGTCAGTGCTGCGTTTCATTTTATGTTACACTTGTGGATGGACGGCCATATAATATTTAACTATCCCATCATATCTTCAATAAGTCTTTGGTTGTAGTTACCTTCACACCATCTCATGCATGCTATTAGTTAATTGCTCCTTTATATACATCTGAGCATTGGAGGAGTATTTGATTTAGTTACTGCTGAGGGTGCAGTATCAGCTATAATATAGATCGACTCTGGTGGCAGTTATGCATTTCTGAGGGCAGTCCGAGTAGCTATAAAGCCTACATCCTCAAACAAAGGTGCCCCACAATTTTTTTATTATTATCGTTATATTGTTGTTATCATTTTTATTATTATTTTTAATTTTGTTGTTATTGTTATATTATTATGGCAATGGTAACAACAAGAACAATTATAATTATATGATAATATGCAAAACAACAATGGAATGCTAGAAATAATGGCAATGTTTACAAAAATGTTATGTTGATGCTGACAACAATAAATGAATGCTGTTTGGTAAGTAATAAATCTTTCTCTTCAACTTATTGACACTGAAAGAGAACACAAGAAAGTACTAGCTCTATCGACAAATTTTACATGGAGTCCAGGCATGCGCGCTCGCCGTGCGCGAGTTTTCGCGAATTTAGTCCGGTCCGGTCCGTGATGTTTTAGTCAGACCCTCCAAAACGCACCGTTTTCCACGCCCTCGTTCGGCGTAGTGATGACTCATAATGACGCGCGACCAACCTCCTCCTCTCTGGGAGTTTCAGAAGTAGGAAGCCCGGAGAATTAGAACATTCATCCGTAAACAGAGTGATTCAGTCTATCCACGCCTGAATTCTGCTACTTGGTACCGGACTCTGGGCTGATACTATGGAAGCAGAAGGTGGAGGAACAACGGAAGAAGTCACCCATTCAAATGAAAAAGAACTGGATCAGAACCAATCAGAAGAAAGTAATAATGTGGAGATGAAGGAAGAAAATATACAGCAGGACGATCCAAAGGCAGTCACACGTAGTGATAGCGATGTCAATGCAGAGGAGATAGTAGAAAGCTCTCCAGAGGATCCCACTGAAGACAGTAACATGGATAAGGGAGATGGAAAGCCACAGAACGAGTCTGTGGAGATGGTTGGGAAGGAATCTGCTACTGGTGACATACATGTGGCAAGTGAGACTACAAGTGAGGAGGCTAGGGACAAGCCAGTGCACCGATTCTCACCAGACTGGTCACAACTCTCCAAAGATGACCTGATAGATCGAATCAAAGGAATGGTGTTCGGACAGGCAATTGGAGATGCTTTGGGTAAGTTTTGCTATTCCAGATGCATACACTTGCTGATTAGTTCGTTGTCTTTGAATTCTGAGGACACTAGTATTTCTCTCTCTTTTTTTATGTATATATTATTATTTATTGCAGCTTTGATATTTTTACTTGAATATTTCCGCATCACGCGAGCGTTCTGTATTCTCCCATATTGTACGGTTTATATTGTACGCTCCTTGTAGCGCGCGCGTAGCGAGTAAAATCAATGAAAATTGTATTGTAACCGGTTGAGAAAAATTTCAAAGAAGAAGCAATAAATCACTTATCACACTCGTCGTACAATATGGGAATGATATTTTACTCTCACGCCACATTTTCACTCGCCTTTGGCTCGTGAAAATATTTTGCGTGCTCGTAAAATATTTTCCCATATTGTACTCTGACTCGTGCTATAAGTATTATATATATATCGTAGGGTTAGCAACAATGTATATCAATACAATGATGATAGTCAATTGTGCAATATTTATATTAGAATTTTTTTTTGGCACAAATGCCAGTATTGATTTATTAACAGTGACTGAATATGTGGGGTTAGTCCAAAATAAAAAAAGCACTTCTTAGTGTTATGGGATGAATCAGAGTAAAATGTACAAGAAGCCAGGCAGCAGAAAGCATGTGTGGAGCTATAAGTATATCAATGAAGGATGAAGCTATTTTGTTCATATAAAGTGGCTACTAAGCATGGAAACCCGAGCAATTTACTTTACATGATCACTACTCAGAAGTTCTCGAGCTTGAAAAGTACTAGTTCATCTTCGAAGAAGTGATGAGTTGATCAACTTACCACATTGGTGTAAAAAATACCGAGACATGTGTGAAAGGGGGACTAACTGAGGCAACTTTATATGTCCTACAGAGCTAACTTTCTAATTTAAAAATATATATATTCAATTTTTAAATATCACAAATATTGTGATGCAATATATCCCAATATCCTGTATGTTTTTTTATTATTATTAGTAGTAGTATTTATAAATATGCTGGATCTTGTGCTATTTCTATGGATAGTATAGGAAAATAATTAACTTTTTTTTTAGTTATCACGTCTTAATACATTTGTAGGTTTGGCTACAGAATTTATGGCCAAGAAGGAAGCTAAACAGTACTACAACAAAAAGAATCCACTTTCCTACGCTACAATAGTTCAAGATTTCCATCGATCCAGGTAATTTTTTGTTTGTTTGTTTATTTTCCTGAAAACTTGAATATTAAGCCAGCGATGCTTTGATGCTAACATTTTTTCCTTCACGCTGACAAATTTCTCAAGTTTTGGTTTCAAAAGTCACCAATGCTCTGCTACATCATTGTTTTCATGGTTGATTACGTAGGTTGTTTTTTTCTTGGGGCTATGAATATTTTGCTGTAAAGTAGACATGTTGGTTACTCTCAAAAGAATCCTAGTTGATCGTTTATTACCAATATTGTAGGCAGTCTACTACATGCAAGTTATACAGATGTTTGAAACTTACAAATTTCCCTATGGTGGTGTTTAAGTTTGACAAAATTTCCATGTTTCTGAGACAACTGGAGAAAGCCAATATATCTCCATATAAAATGTTTACTATGTGTATTGGTACAAGTGATGTACATGTGCTAACATTTACTTGTTGGAAGCTACATGCTACTGAAGTTGTTGTGGTACCTACAGGTGGGACAGGTCTGACTGGACAGATGACACTGATCAGGTAAGGGAACATAAATCCAATATCCACTTTTGTATATGTGTGTGCAGAATGCTATTATTTTACCAGATTACTCAATGTTGTAGACAAAATAAAATTGTATAACTGTCATTACCCAACATATATGTTCGGGAGGAAAAAAAGACTTTTTTAAACTTATTTAATTATAAGGGTTTAATTTAGGGGACATTTTGCCCCCCTAAAAATTTATTATAACCTTCACGGAGACAGTTGCCCTCAATCTTGTCAAGTTTATAAATGGGAACCCCCATTGCTAAAAACTCATTTGACCTCTCTTAAATTTGGTTCCGAAAAAGACCTACTTAAATGGACACATTTTATTTTGCATTGTAACCTTTGTGTATGTGTGTGTGTGTGTATGTGTGCATATTCCAGATGTTGCTCATCTTGCTCATGATAGTACAAGGAAATGGAGCGGTAGATCAGTTGAACTTTGCAGACAGACTTTACAACTGGATGAGGCACGGTTTCCCAGAGTTTGGAGACCATGGTAAGTGATATTCTAGTGTGTATATGCTCTGTGTGTGTGTGTGTGTGTGTGTATATGCTGTGTGTGTGTATATATATGCTGTGTGTGTGTGTGGTTAGTTTGTGGGTTGGGACTTTTATTATTATTAGAGTGGAATATGTTGTTTTTCTTATATCAGCATGTGTATTGGTATGTTGGGTTATATTTCTTGCTGTTTGTGCAGATTAAGCATTTACGTGTGTGTGTGTGTGTGTGTTATGTGTACAGGTGGTATGGGTATTGGAGCTACAGTGAGCAACACATTGAGACATCCAGACTTCCTGAAGAGCCCAGCAAAGGCAGCTAGTTATGTGTGGGAGAAATCTGGGTGAGTACTTGATACATTTTCTGTGATACTAGATTGAGGAGTAAGAGGCACTAACTATAACTCTCTATCTAGCACTAACTAGTAACACTAATTACTTCACATTCTCTCCACAAACTATGTTTGGTAAAGATCAATGACCATAAAAATAAGAAAGTGACATGATATAAATGATGAGGTAATGATGACGTAGGATGAGGTGGTTATAGTTGAGGAAGTTTGAGTGTCGGCCATACTACATAGGATCGGTCCTCTCACTCAAGCTTCGCCCTTGGAGTCGGGACAATTATCAGCAATAATTCCTCAGATCCATGGTTTAAGTATTACAATATTGTAATACTTAAACCATGTGTATTGGTATGTAATAGTTAAACCATAGGTTCAAGGAATTATTGACCGTACTGAGCCCGAGGAAGATGGTGGTTATCTTGCGATAATTCCGAGGCCATGGTTTAACTATTTTATACCGTAGTTACCTTTTGGAACAGAGCAAGCAAAAGACCAAATAAAAAGAGTGGATATTGTTGTTTTGAGGGGGAAATATGTCCAGGTTATGCAGCGAGGATCATTCCTAAAACTGACAAAGATAGTGCATTCATAGCTTTAAAAAACATGATACATCAGTACTGGATGTTAACTCGTTCTCTCTCTCTCTCTTATTATCGACAGCAAGTTTATTCTTATGGAGATGTACATATTGCAGGTTGAGAGACAGCTTGTGCATGCCTTGATCATTTTTTTTATATACGAGATCAAATATTCTGGGACAGCGATTAAAATACAAACAATGGAATAAAAAGACTTTGATTATTGTGCAAGCATTTTATAAGTGAATGTTAAGTTTGTTGGATTTGATATCTCTGTGTTTGTTTGTGTGTAGGCGTTACCTAGCAGCTAACGGAGCTATCATGCGGACAAGTATTTTGGGAGCTCTCAGTTTCAATGGTAATGTGTGATGGTGTGACAGTTGGGGTTCTAGTGGGCCTGTAGTGTAGGCGGGATGTGGGTTTTATGGACTAGGATGAGGAAGGTTAGTTGCCACATATCCTAGGAATAAACCAGGCGAAATACTCAAGGTCACTTTCTTCTTTTTCAGTTAGACTAGGTTAAATCTTCTTCGCCCTCATCTCAAGTTTCACCTGATTATGTGCACAATTTTAGTTTTAGCACTATTTAATAGGCTTACCAGAGGCTTGGAAGCAACATGTATAGAAAACTGACTGTAAGCAAACTTGCATTAAATTTTTTTCAAACTTGCTTATTCTCCCCATTTATGCGAGTTTATGGAATATTTAATCTACTTGATCATTTTATCTGAAATCAAGCTAGCAATTAGTAGGTATTTGTGTGATGTAGGGAGTAGAGTAATCCAGTTAGAACTGTCCATTGGGTGTGGCTTCCTTAAGGGTGTGAAATAGCCAGGGGCGAGGAGGATGGAGTGGTATGTACTGGCGTGTGAGTATTCAATAATGTCTCGCTATTTAGACAGGAGGGGTTATATATTTGAAGGGACATAATAAATCGAAGAAGAATAGATCTTTAGTGGAAATAGAGTGCTTCCCTATTGCCTTAGGTATTATCATGTGTTGTGCATGTATGACAGTTTCCCTGTTAATATTAAATTATTTCTCAGACATCTCCAAGGTAATAGAGAACACTGTGACCATAGCAGAGGTGACCCACGCTGATCCTAGATGTAAAGCCAGCTGTGTGGCCACTACAGTCGCTGTAAGTCTCTCCCCGTCATAATCACTCCTTCACTCACACTTGCAAACTCGATGAGCTTACATCAACAGCAGCATGATGAGACTTTGTTGACCAAGTAAAGCTGTACCCTTTCCTTGAATTGACAGATGCATGAAGTGTGTACATGCCGGTGCATGAAGTGTGTACATGCCGGTGCATGAAGTGTGTACATGCCGGTGCATGAAGTGTGTACATGCCGGTGCATGAAGTGTGTACATGCCGGTGCATGAAGTGTGTACATGCCGGTGCGTTAGTCTGTTGTCTTTACTACAACTAACGTGTAAGTGGAATTGAAGATATAGTGTGTACTAGAACCTAAAGGCTGTTATAATGGTCTGTCTAGTATGTAGAAGCCGGGAGGGAGAGAGAGTGTGTGTATGTGCGCACACTTGGTTGATGTCAGAGCTTGAATTGATTTGATTCTTATAATTAGATTGCTCTAATGCTGCAAGGCAAGTACGACTTGAAGAAGAAGAATGACATCGGTGAAATCACTGACAAGGCAATAGAGGTGGGTAGTAACACTCAACTATTATAAGTAGTAGTTTAATATATTTATTTCATGGTCTCAAACACTCTACCCTTGTGTGTGTGTGTGTGTGTACATAGACTGTAGCGAGTCACATGCGAGCAATCTGATTGGTCTATTGCATATTCAGTAGATTCAAGCTCTGTGGCATTTAGAAATGGAGTAAATTGGACACTTGTTACATTCTAGGCTTTTCCATCACAAATATTTTTGTTGTTGCAAATTCTAAAACAATAGAATAGCAACATTTTAAAAAAATATGTGGCCTCACTATGCTCGTACGCCACAGCTCGAGGCCTCAGGTAGCGTCCTCACTAGGCTCGTACGCCGCAGCTCGAGGCCTCAGATTCCTAAATGCAGTAGATTTACAATGTCCTATCCTGATCTAACATATATATTGGATTCATGTTGATCATGTGACTTCTGTTGTTTTAGGAGGCATCCAAGAAATTGCAACTCGACTCCCAGAGAGAAGAGATGATAAAACACATCCACTCGTCACTGGACGGACTCAAACTAGACGACAGACATACCATTGGATACACTTTCAAGGCACTAGGGTGTGGCTTTTACGGCCTGAGGGAAGGCGGGCCTAAGGATTTCAAGAAGATCATTACCAATGTGATAATGGAAGCTGGAGATGCTGACTCGTGAGTGACTGACCGACTAGTCATGGGGGCATGCATGAGGTCATATGATACTTGTATAATACTGCAGTGCTGGAAAACTTAGTCTTTCAGAGAGAGTGTTAGGTTATGACAAAACTTGTCAAGTACATGTATTTATATAAAAGTTATTGTCGTGGTAAAGCAAAGAGGTATACATCTTTCAGTAATATGCGAGTTGGGGTGGGAGGAGCAGTTAAACGACTTACACAAGTAAAAATAGTACACTCTATTTTAAGCAGTTTGTACCCAAGTTTTCTCAATTATAGTTTCATGTTACATCTCCCATAGTTTATTATTATTAGTGCATAATTTATTCCCCAGCAATGCTGCCGTGTGTGGAGCAGTCTTGGGCTGCAAGATTGGCTACAAGAACCTCCCGCAGGACCTCCTGCAACTAAAATACAAGCCATGGCTGGAGGAGAAAGTGGATGCATTCCTAAAAGTTACAGGTCTTTTGGATTAAACTCAATTATCTGTTTAATATTTCCCTTCTTTTATAGTCAGATAGTGCAATTTTATTTTTATACCATTGGACACATTGAGAATGAATGATATGTATAAATGCATTAACTTATCACATTTCTCCACACTGAGTGACGACCACTGGTAACTTGGGTTTGTTGTTGGGTCCAGTAGGCACGTTCTCTATCTTTCTCATGATCAGCAGTCCTTCCACCACCTTACCAAACACCACATGCTTGCTGTCCAGGAAGTCACACTTGGCACATGTGATGAAGAACTGGCATCCATTGGTACCTGGTCCGCTATTGGCCATAGATAGGAGACCGGGACTGTCGTGCTTCTGCTTGAAGCTCTCGTCTGCGAACATGGGGCCATAGATGCTCATGGATCCTGTACCGTTGCCTTTGATGAAGTCTCCACCTACAATGTGTTGTTGTGTTTTATGGATTGTGCTGACTATAGATAAAGTGTTTCACTGGCACTCTAGAATAGACAGGGAAGGGGTTTGAAACTTAGTAACATAGAAAGCCATTTTTTAATTATAATAATTCTTAAATATTACCAGATAGCTAACCTTGATCTAGCTTTAAACCAAAAGATCATAGCAGGACTTAGCATGTCGCCAACTTTCACACTAACTAAATGCTAGAAAATGGCATTACTTACAAAATATAAGCTAACGTATATTATTGCTTCAAACTGAACTCGATTATTGAAATAATGAAGGGGAAAAAAGTGATGACCTGTAAATAATTCACAGGCAAGTGTGCACTATATCATATGGCCAGGTTTGTACCCCACCCAAACTAAAACTACCAGTAGATTGGATGCCAAAAACTAAGCAAATTTATTGTAGCCAGTTCACTTTGAATTCTGCAATTATTATGCAAGATAAAAATAAAAAATAAAACAACTATAGACCTAAGATTTCATAGAAATATGCTATTGATCTGAATGTTGCAGGACACAATTAGGTTTTATAAACTTACTGAAGGTTATTTTTCCAATTAGTGGCAGTGGTAAGTTAAAAGCGCAGTATGTCATACTACGCACCATTAGTGTTTTACTTGAAAATCCATTGTACACAAGTCAAGTCACGAAGAGAATACAATGTAAGCAGTCTCATGTTGGCATATCCAGTGAACAAGTGTGTGTGTACCACTTTTGTGTTTCAGCTTAGTAGCCAAGTGTCTTTTGTCAGGAGCTACTGATCTTTCAGATAGTCAGAATGACTAATTTAGATAGGAACTACAAAAACTACAACTACTTGGTGAAAATTGAGGTGAGAAAGTAAATGTATGAATGTTTGTTAGATAAAATTAAAGTTCAACGGCTATAAACTCTTACTTTTAGGAATAAATGGACTGAAGGATGTGCTCCTAGGTTAGGTAAATAGATAGAAGTCTGAACAAAGCAAACTAAATAAATGTAGATTTTTTTGCATACAGATTTGTAATGGCAAAAATCAAATTGTGTCATGTTGAATTACTTGTGCACAATGGTTCGCTCATCGTTTTTGCTGAAGCACATCACTAGTTGGCGAGCGAGACACTCTCAGGGGTAACACAATTGAAAATCAAGGATGTTTGTTTGTTTATATATATATGTGTGTGTGTGGACATACATATGTCATTTTGTATTTTGACCCTCCCGTATTTTTGTGTTAGCTCGTTGTTCAACCCCGAGACTCTTCTGGTTTATCGATCATTACCCGTACCATCCTAGAAAAAACGTACGGAGCTCTATTTCTATTCGAGTTAGTGGCAGTGGTAAGCTAATACGCTATTTGTCATAGTTATTAGCCCTACTCAACAGTATTTACTTGAAAATTCATTGTCCACTAGACTAACCATGAAGGTAAGTCTTGCGTAGATGTGTTCAGTTGTTTGAAAGCATTGTGCATTACAATTACTACTAGGAATATCACAAAGAAAAGTTTAAATAACGTGACTTGATTTTTGTTGCTTTTTTTTTTTTTTTCAATTCAAAGTTGTCGGGAGTGGCATCATAGATATACGAGGAAAAATACCTTTACCGTACGTAATTTAAAATCTCAACTTTATTTTAGCAGCTTGAGTGTTAGACGTTAAAATCAATCTTTTAACAATAGTGCAGTTTTAGGCTCGCTCGCCATTTGTGCTCAAACACACCACTAGTAATATATTGGGTTCAATTATTACTCCAAGTTCCACCCTTCACTCCCAAGGATATCCATTACCAAACAGAATTTAAGCACTCTAAAATAAGTAGTTACTTGAGGGTCAAACCTTGAATCATGAAGTCTTTGATGATTCTATGAAATGTGCAACCTTTGTATCCTTGCGGTACTCCATCCTTGCGGTATTCTCCCGTGCACAACTGACGAAAATTTTCTGCAGTCTTCGGCACCACATCTGCAAACAGTTCCATCTTCATTCTGCCCATGTCTATTCCTCCAATAGATATGTCGAAAAAGACTATTGGATTTGTCCCACCAAGCTTCACATCTTCTCCGGACATAGCTAAACCTAAGCTGGTCAGTCCCACTCTTCTTCCCGCTGCTACGCTTGTATTTTTCTTTATGGAGCGCACCAAAACTTTAAGCTCACGCGACTAAGGTTCTTCCCATTACTCCGACGTAACAACTGTTGTGCCGCAGGTTGGTTATTGAAAGCTCCCTAGTTGTTATTCTTGGGGGAGTAGCGAAGAAATGTCTATCAACTTGAAAAAAAACGAGAAGGCTCTGTTAGACGCCTATAACGACGTCCTCAATGCCAAAACGGACACGGACTGGTAAAAAATAAATCGAGACTGTCAGCTGTTTTCTATTGATGTGCTAGCATAGTCTCGGTATAGTGTTACTTCTAGACACCTGGAATGAGTTTGGCTTTTTTGCATGTATTCGGTACCTTGACTTATTACATGAATTCAATACTTGTATCTGAGTGGTACCAGGAAGCTGCTTTGAAAGTTGTTTTTTAATGAGCAGCTTCTTTTTGTTTAGTTGGTTGCCCAGTTTATGAGCAGTGTACCTCAAGTGTACTGGAAGGCTGTTCTATTGGGTTCCTAGCATTAAAAGCTGGTTTTGACAAATTTGGTTCTAAACAGGATTGACTAATGACATCCTGTCATATGTAATGTATCTATTGGAGTTCAAACTGTCAGTATATTGAAGTGCTTTCTTGAAAAGTGCCCTATTAGTGTGTTAAGTGACTCAACATCACAGCAGTGTAGACTAACAAATCATCTCACGTGTGGAATTACACTCTTTATTAGGGACATTCCTAAATTACTAGTTCTCAATCGTGTGTTGTATTGTTCATATGCAGGGCTGTGTTCACATACGAAGGGAAAAGTAATGACTTGAAAGTTGCAGAAACTGGAGGTATGAAATACTTAATTAAATATGTGGAAAATAAAAAATGGGTAACCTTTTGTGTGTGTTGAGTATTCGTTCAGATATTATTTGTAGAGATGCCCATTTAACATAGATAAGTTTCTGTGATAAGTGTTCTCCTACTGCCACTCCCATCTCTACTCCCTGCCCCGCCCCCAGGTTGGGTGTGGTATGGGCAGATACTAGTGTATCTTTCTCTTTCATCTGCTTGTATGCTGCAATGTAGTGTTAGTTAAAGAGAGTTTTGCTAAGTATGTTGCACACTGTAAACATAGCCTTATATGGTCAGGATGGACGAATGCAGTTGATGAGTGAGAAGAGAGTTAGTAGGTGCAGACAAACCTTTTGTAGTAATGTGTCGGAGAGAACTGACTAGTCTGCCGCTGTTGGTAAAACACTCCATTAATTGAACTTCAAAAAAAGTGGATGAACATGTAGCTTTGATGTGTGTGACAAGGTAAAGAGGAGTTTCATTTCTTCTTCTTTTTTTTTCTTCTTTTTTTTTTTGACATCTGACATGCTGTAGATAATCTTTTTATTCTAAAACTCTAGTTTCAATTTCAGAAAGCAGCCTACTCTGTGACATTCTATTGACCAACTTCTATGAAGGAATAGATTGTAATTCCCTTTTCAATAGCCCACGTTGGTTATTATAACCACTCTATCAGAAGGACATAACTTTGTGAAGTGTGTGTAATCAGAATGTGCAATTGTCAGCACTGACTAGCAATTTACTCGCATCAATTCCCAGTCTTTGTCATCTTGTAATGCATCATTTGGGTCATGGTTGCCTCCCTCTTCCTTCCTCACAGATGGTGACATAGAGGAGATGGCGGATGAGCTGAGTGGAGGGAAGATGATGTATGTCTTCATGAGAGTCAAGGACCCTAACACACAGCTCTATAAGAATGTCCTCATCAACTGGGTAAGTTTGGGGTTGAACTGTAGGGGTCAAGGGTGCACTGGATTGGATGTGACTTGACTGAGGTTGGTTTTGTGTGTGCGTATTACCTGTGTTCTGATTTCCTTATGTTAATAGGCTGGAGAAGGAGTGCCAGCATCCAGAAAGGGGGTGTGTACACGCCACACCCACGATGTGGCTAGATTATTCAGAGTGAGTTATTAGCGAGTTAGTTACAAGTGAGTGGCTCTCCCTTAGGTTCAGTGTATTTGAACTCTATAGTTTTTCATGCAATCAATTGAATCGTTTTATCACTTTTTCTAATTATTTCTTAGTTTTGCAGCATAGAGAAACCGTAAGTGCTGTATTAAGTATCAATACTTACTATTTATAAACTTGCCTTTTAGTTACTGTCACACTTGAAAAATATCGTGACTATGTGTTCTTACTTTTCCACTTATCCAATTTCACGACTCCATACCAAAATCTCGAGTTCCCACTTGATTTATACTAAACTATACTTCATTTAGAAAAAAAAAGGGGGGAAAAACGGGTAAGTACGGTTGTGTTGACAACCCAATTGTTAAATTCTTATTGAATTACAATTCACTTACTGGCTAGTGTGATCCTCAAAGCCCCCAACAACATGCAATCAGAAAGGCACACCTACAGATGCCCAGCATGAGTGCATTGTTAAGTGTTTAGAATTAATAATACGTTTGTGTGTCAGTAATGACGACGACGGTGTGTGTATTCATGAATAATTCATGAGCTTAACCGGTGTGGTAAAGCATCGTCACTTTAAGTGAATGGTTAAAGTGTCATCACATTCAGTAGAAAGTGGTTAATTGTAACTAAAAAGCAGGTGGAATTGACAAGGGAAGGTGGAAAAAGGAAGGCAAAAGTACGATAGAGAAGGCAAGGCGGCGTAAGTTTCAAAAAGGAAGGCGACAGTATGAACAAGAGTACGAAAAGAAGGCAAAAGTTAAGTCCACTCCTGATAGTAGGACAGAGAGATTCAGAAGCAGAAGAGGTAGACAAAGGAGAAGGGACTCCATGACTCAAGAAGAAAGAGCTGAAGAAAGAAAAAGTGGGGGATAAGAAAAGCTGAGATAGTTCAGAAAAAGAAAGCAGGAGAGGGAAACTGATGTAACCTTAACCATAGAGAATGATAACAATGAGTAAAAATAACTTATGCTACTGCATTCTTACTTTGCGGTACATCAAGCGCCACTGTGTAGCGGGGAACTTGCTTGCTAATAATAAATAACCAACCTAGTTTTACTAGAGGTACAATAGTGTTACTTTGTGAATTGATTACTGGCTTGACATGCATGCCATGTGTATGTCTATAGGGAGCACATGTCACTATCAATGCCAGGTCTGAGATGGACTTGGAAGAATCCTCTATTCTAGACAAAGTGGCCAAAGCATCAGGTAAATACACTCATTCCTTCCTATCCAGGCTCCTGGCAGCCAACCACTGCTCCTATCTTCAGAAAAATGATATTCATAACTAAATGGAAGGGGTGACAGTTCTGTATAAGTAATGTGAGTTTTATGAGCCAAATATCTGCAGTGGATTTTCCTAAACAACGTTAGATTCCAATGTACCCCCCTCTCCCTCCATTATGCACGTAAGAAAAAGTTAAATTTGGCGAAATCATCAAATAGATATCAAAAGCACCCTGGTGGAGATAAGTGCTTGAAGATGTGGGTGTTTAATTTTTACGTAGGACTATTTTTAGTACTAATTATAGTATAATCGAGAGCTTCCTTATTGGGTGAATTATAATGTGAAAACCAAAAAGTGTAATGACATTAGTTCTTGTTGTTTTGTGTTTTTTAGGTGTGTGTATACATAATTGAGCTCACATGTATGCAATTGTATCTATACATAAATAGTCTTAGTGTTTACAACATTTTCTAACATAACATTTCACGTTCCATGAATTCTACACATGCATGTAACATGGTGGTCTAGGTGCCAATTTCAGTGTTCACAAGGAGAAAGCCCGACCAATGCCGGAAGCTGGTCCTGTGGTAAGTAATAGATAGCAATTGAATTATAGGAAGGGGGGTTGGTGTTGTTGATGATTTATTTCATTCAGTAATTATCTCAGACTCGCTGCATGGGTGTGGGTGTTTACGCTGTAAATTCCTCAATATGATATCTAAAAGCTAACACCCGTTCATCTGAGGCGTGGTCACATGTATACCAGGTTTTACTTTCTCCTCTCAACATTATTGCCACATTAAAGAGTATGTTTTGAGGCATTGTCACTGCTTGTTGCTGTCATTGGTTGTGTTTGTAGGGATCAGTATACAAGAAAGCAGATGCACGCAAAGACATCAATGCCACCAGAGATAAGTTCTGGAGCAAGCAAGAGGTAAGAGTGGGGGAGTCTGCAAGTGTAGGATGCATTGTCTGACTTTATTGTAGCAATCCAAGCTAAAGAAAAATATGTTTTGATGGATTGAAAAGAAATCGTTGAAAAACAAGTGTTTTGTTATGTAGGTTTTCTCCCCAAAACCAATCATATAATATATTTGCAGTCCATGTTAACTGATAATGTAAACATTCCATTGGTAGTGGTTAATGAAACAAATCTCATTAATTTGTGCTTAGTATTACTTTAACAAGTTTCAATTTATACTGTCGTAGTTTTTTTTTGTTTTTATAGCCAAATTCCAATTAATTAAAACTTATACTGAGTTTTCCATTTAATTACTGCTGTAAACACAGAGGAAAATAAACTGTTTTCCGAGTGAAAATTACTTCAATGTTGAACTCCTTATTTCATCTGCTACCGTTATGTAGCATAGAATTCTTGTAGTACATGTTGTCAGTCGTGTGTGTGTGTGTGTGTGTGTGTGTGTGTGTGTGTCCTGTTTATAGCAAGATGATGATGCTCACAAAGCTCGGGAGAGAAAGGAAATCACGGAGGCAAGGAAAAGAGAGGAGAATGAGAGAAGGACTAGAGATGTAAGTGTGTGGAGATGATGACAGTTAACATGTAGTTACGTACATGTGTAGTGTCACATGTACAGTATGACTGACTTTATATTATACTTGTCTTGTATCTTCTAGGCAGCGGAGTCGAAAGAGAGAGAACAGAGAGAGAAAGTCAAGTTCCAGTCCATAGATCAGCAGAAGTATGTTCGGGTGGACAATAGCACATGTCCAGACACACACACACACACACACACACACACAACTTGCCAGGTATTGCTGTCATTTTCATATATATATATATATTGGTGTTTTGTAATGTTAGGAGGGAGCAGCAGCTTGCCGTAAAGAAAGAGCAAGAGGAAAAGGAGGCGGAACTGGTAAATGAGATGAATTACATTAAAACTAATATGTTCCAAAGTGTCCTTTGTAGTCTAATTGCACCACTTACAATTGGTATTGAACTAACACGTTCATTTAACTTGATGACTATGCTAGCTTGTTGCTGCGGTGATAAACATTCAACAAATAACAAAAGAAAAAGAAGACACGGTTTCCTTCTGTGTACTTTCTATTTATTTCATTTTGTTGTTGTTTGTATATGTGACAACAACAGCAAGCTCGCTTGTCTCGTCGTGGGAAGGAAGTGGACTCGGACATGGAGAAGGACAAGAACTTGAGACAGCAGCAACGTGTGAAGGAACACTCGGCCATTGCTTCAGGAGTCAGAGATAAGAAGTCTGCCTTTGAGAGACCTCCACAGCCTGCAGCCAAACCTGCCGCCAGACCTCCACCAAAGCGAGTGGTGGCACCTCCCAGACAGCCAGAACCTGAGCCAGAACCCGAACCAGAACCTGAGCCAGAGCCCGAACCAGAACCTGAGCCAGAACCCGAACCTGAGCCAGAGCCTGAACCAGAACCGGAACCAGAACCAGAACCAGAACCTGAGCCTGAGCCAGAACCTGAACCTGAGCCTGAGCCGGAACCTGACTATGAACAGGAAGGTTATGATGAGCCGGAGGAGCCGGAGCAGCCACTCTATGATGACGTCCAGCAGCAGGAAGGTGAGCCAGGAACCATGTGATGGTGGGTGGGGTGGCTAACTTAGAGAGTTATACACATCAAAATTTTTATTTAAATAAGGGGCTTGGCTCCCAGTTGTTGTGTCAGTTTGCTTTAGACATGCTACCAAATAACTGTCTTGCTGAGAAAATCCTTGCATTCACTATTTTCTGGGCTACTATACACTATTTAGTCGTAAGCATTCAAGCACATCACAAGTACGTTGGAGTTCACCTGGTAATTTATTAACGTGTGTGTGTGTTTTATGTTCTTAAATTAAAAAGATGTTATGTTCAGAGTGTTCATTGTGGAGGGTGTAAACACAGTGATGGCAGGTGGATAGCCTGGCAAACGAGGAGTGTGCAACATGGAGTTGTGATGATGCTTTACCACATGGCACATCAGAAAAATGTCTTTATTCACAATGAACTGTTACTTTTTTTTTTCCCCTTTGTTGTTTGTGTGTGTATTCAGATGACTATCCTGCGGAGCCGGAGCAACCTCTCTACGATGACGTGCGTGATGAAGAGCAGGTGGAGGTGGAGCAACCTACGTATGACGACATTGAGGGTGCCACTGAGGACTATGGTGATAATGGGGAGGCTATTTATGACGATGCTGTAGACCCAGCAGGTGATGGTGCTGAGGTGAGCCTTGGATATAATATTTTATATATATGCTATATGCACATTATTCCTGACTTAGTAATGTTGCAGCTGGGTTAAATTGCTAGAAAGGTACTATTGAACTTCTTCTTTATTTCACCTCACTTTTATTATTATTATTATTATTTTTTTCTCTGTTGTATAGCTCATAGAAATTTTATATTTTTAATGAGGCTATCAGCTGTTTTAACAATGTAGCCATCCTGAATCACACTAATCACGCACATTATTATGTTAATGGATTATAAAAGTGAATTGTTTGTATTATTTCTTTTAGTCGGGGCTAAGAGCGAAGACTCTTTACGACTATCAAGCAGGTACGAAATATTGTGATATTTTTTGGCAGTTAATTTTATACCATCAATATGTACATACACACACACACATGTGTGTACATGCTTTCAACCTGTAATCATTAGAGGATGAAGGAGAACTAACCTTTGATGTGGATGAGATCATCACGGACATTGAGCAGTTGGATCCCGGGTGGTGGAGAGGGACAAGAGAAGCTGATGGATCTTTTGGACTTTTCCCTGCCAACTATGTGGAACTTATTTGAAACTAGTCAAATAGTGTGTGTGTGCTCCTTTAGATGCTTTTATGTAGCTAGAAAATTTTGCTTTTTCTTTCTTTCTTACAATTTCAAATATCAGTTGTGTTTTATGTTTCATGTGTATATTTTTTTAAGATGTCAATGTAACTAAAATTAATTCTTGTTCCAGATTACGTACTCAATTATGTAGTCATAAAGTTGTTCTTGCAACTTCGTAAATCCAGGCTTTTGACGACCCCGCGTCTTAGCATTTCGAAAGGTAAAAGGGTCGTTATGTGAAAAACCGCTGGTCAGCTGCTGCGTTTCCACCGTGATTCACACCCACATAATACCATTTAACCCTTGATGGGTGTTTACATACCGACTGGCCTGACTTTACTGCTGCTGTTGTAGTTAATGTATGGACGCTTGGCTTACTGTAATTACTTGATAGGAGAATACTGGGGAGAGAGAGAGAGAGTTGTGCCTGCCAGGCGCTTTTAATACTAAAATGTGAGTTGCTTTTTTGTTGTTGTATAATTCTGTAGAGCGCAATTTTGTTTATGGTGAGTCACTTTGTTTGAAGCTAGGGACAAATAGATAGCTGGGACTGGTAACTTTTTTTAATGCAGAGGTATTTGGAATTGTAGAGTGTAGCTCTGTGCTGTATGCATGTGAAGTGATTTAGAAGTCGAAAATAGTTGCTGGTAAAAAGCCTGTTGCTGCAATAATATAGCTAGTGTAGCTATTAAGAAAAGAAAACAGTGGTCTCAGAGTTGTGCTTGTCCTTCCTTAGTTTACTGCCACAGGGTTCATTATAACTTTCACTGCTGCATATTGTTACTCCAGGCCACCAGGATTTGGAGGAAGTACTTAATAAAATTTGTTTGGTAAACATTGTCATATTATAATTAAATCTATCGGACTCCAAACAATGAAGGTTAGATAAAATGGAGATAAAGTAAATGTGTGTGCATTATGCTGGCCTGTTAGCTAGTGCAGCAGATTCCATGATATGAATTTTAGGTTACAAGGCAGGCAGTGAGTCAAGTATTTTCTTTCTATCCCACCCCCTTCCCCTCCCCTCCCCCCTCACCCTCCTATCCTTCCTCTCTTCTCGTTTCTTCCACATCTTGTCCAACTATGGCTGTAACCCTCTCTGTTGTTGTTGTTGTTCCTATCTCTGTTGTTGTTGTTCCTATCCCTGTACCCTTCCTATCCCTGTACCCGGTAACGGTTGGTTGGTCCGACAATGCTCACACACTAATGGTATATTAATGGCTCAAAAGTGCGCTCCAAGGTTTCACAATGTCTGAGTGTTTGTGGCCTTGTTCCTAATTGTTGCTCCAGTGTGGGGATTGAAATAGCATTCTTACTCATTTTCTCAGGATATATTGAGTTGCAGCTGTGTTTTAAGTAAACATCACGGATGTTGTTGATGTGGCAAGGGACCTTGAGTCGGTTGGTATATGTGCTTTCAATTGACCAGCTCTTTTGATTGTATGGTGTTTCGTTATGGCAAACATAGTCGAGTAAAATAATCAAATAAAGAAAGGCTTTTAAATGGCACTGTTTTTCATTTTCATAATTAGATCAAGGAAGGAGCAAGAGTTTATTGTTCTTGTAATACTCCAATGTTGATGCCTTATTATCTGCATCCTGTTATCCCGGCCGAACAAGACTACTTAGTCTTATCTACACTATCCACAAGGGTCATTAATTCTGGTTCATTTACTTCTAATAATTGATATTTTAGATAATATTTGAATGAATGATCACGTGATGTTCCACTCTCTCTCTCTCCACCCCTTCTAACAATCGGTAATGAGCAACTCACTTAAGGCAGATCTCTTGTTGTTTTGTGTTAGTACCTCACTTCACTGTAATCCTCCCTACTTACTGCATCCAATGTGGTCTCTCTCCTGGAGTAGTGAAATTCTTTGATCTTATAAGCATGCCCACTTACGGTTTCCCCTCTTGCATCAGTGTCAATTTATTTTTTTAGACTAGCACTTAGCATGTCTCTTGTCCCAACTGAGTCGCGATAATTTGGCGGTGGACAATGTCTTCTCTGACTGGTCTTTGTCTAACAGCTTGTCCTGTTTGCCAGTGTGATGGCAAGATGTGGAGTTGCGTGAATGGGTTTATGGACATCTGTCCACATATGCATTCATAATCATCATGTATAGATGTGCGGGTAGAGTACATAGACTTAGTTTTATCTATATGCAGGTTTGTTTAGTAAACTGTATCATCTCTGTTGCTGCTATGTATGTATGTGTGTGTGTGTGTGTGTTTGGAATATGTACATAATTAAACTGAATTCCATTTGCATGTGCATGTATGAAAACTCCATTCTAAAAAAATATTAACCCTCGGGCTTTAGTTACCATAGCAAAACATCATCATGCTACGGTGTTTATGAAAGTACAGGTACGGTACGTCCTTATTTCTTGATGGAGAGTGTGAGGGGAGGGTATGGGTGTATGTGTCTTGATGGAGAGTGTGAGGGGAGGGTATGAGTGTATGTGTCTTGATGGAGAGTGTGAGGGGAGGGTATGGGTGTATGTGTTGCTGCTGCAAGAACTGTTCCTTTCAGAGTTGGTCCAATGATGTTGGGTTATGTCAGGAATTATGAGGACTTACCAGAGTTAAAACTCAATGGAGCCATCCATGCATGTTTATTATATTACCTTTCCATAAAAGGTAATGCTGGGACATTAATCTGTACAAATTGTTGCTGGTGTCTGTTGGGCCTCTTAGACATTACCACTTGTGTCCCTACGTAATATACTAAGACACTATGTAATATACTAAGACACTAAGTAATAGACACCAAATAATGGACCGACACCAAATACAGACCAGGACAAATAATATACCAGGACAAAATAAGCTACCGAGACACCAAACAATAGACCAGGACACTAAGTAATATACCGGGACACCAAATAATAGACCAGGACACTAAGTAATACACCGGGACACCAAATAATAGACCAAGACACCAAATAATAGACCGGTACACCAAATAATAGACCAGGACACCAAATAAGAGATTTGTCATAGTATATTACATAGTGTCTTCGTATATTACGTAGTGTCTTCGTATATTACATAGTGTCTTCGTATATTACGTAGTGTCTTCGTATATTACGTAGTGTCTTCGTATATTACGTACTTGGTGTCCCAGTCTATAATTTGTCCTGATCTATTATTTGTCCTAGTCTATTACTTGATGTTCTGGTGTATTGCTTGTTGCCCCACCAACACTTCATATAAATTCCCATATAACACACCAGGAAACACCTTATGGATTCTGTCTGTGCTATCACATGTGGGCTTCTCTGTGACATTTAGTCTAGAGTTACTAGCTCCTGTGGGAGGTTCTCAAGAGCATCCAGTTCTCAATACCGTCTGGCATCTATTGTTAGACAGGCGGCTTCCCTTGTGTGCAGCTTTAGGTTTTAATGATATTCACGGCAGTTGGACGTTAGTTGATGTACATACTTGGCCATGATTGGCTTAGTTTAAGGCCAGCAGCAGTCTATACTGATATGTCAAGTATGCCATACTATGGGATGTATTACATGTGCATGTGTGTGTGTGCATGTATTTTGTAATTCCTTGGTTAATGAAGCACAATGACTGCTGCACTCGTGCAATTCTTCTTCTGGTCAATGGCCTATTGTTTCCAAACTCAATTTTTAGTGTTGTTTTTTTTTAGAAAGACGGTAGCAAGTGGCAAGTATTTGTGAATTTTTATTCCATTATTCCCATACATGGAATTCACACCAAAAATCATCCTTTGCATTCCATCATAGAGATTCAGTAAATTTGGTAATTGGGTGGAGCTGCTGTTTTGTGATGTGTGTGTTTGCGTGTGAGTAGTAAGTAATTCATCGGACTAACTAACTAACTAACTAACTAACTGACTGACTGACTGACTGACTGACTGACTGACTGACTGACTGACTGACTGACTGACTAACTGACTAACTGACTGACTGACTGAGCTTACTTGTGTGAACACTACTTTAGAGTGGGCATATAGTCAGGGCTACTCCAGTGTTTGTGCAGTTAAGCCAACACACTCACTATGGTATGTGTGTGTGTTTGTGTGTGTATATGTGTGTGTGTGTGTGTGTGTGTCTTGCTCTCAATGATGAATGTTGACCTCATGAGTGAACAAACACACAAACTCTACAAGCCTATGTGCCTGTCCTCCTTCAACTCTCTATATATTGGTATTGTGTATTCATCATTTAAACTGCACTCGGATGTACAGAATTAATATCTCGATTTGTGTTATATTGGTATATTAATTTAAGAACAACAAAACAAACGAAATAATAATTCTTTGCTTATGAAATATTTTTTCTTTGTGTGTGTGTGTGTGTGCGTGTGTGCCTGTATTTACATTAGCCGACCAGGAAATTAACATTGGAATTGCATCTCTGTCTATCTGTTTCTTGACCCCTGTAATTAGGAGGGTACGTGAGAGTGTTTGGTAAAGGAGCCGGTGTTATGTATGCTCATTTATTTTCTATTAGGGGATAAAAACATATACCCAGCAGGCTTGAGACCTCCAATACAAACAAACTTGTATACAAGTGAATTTCATAGAAGGATGTTTTTATTTGTTTATAATTGCCTTTATATTAATTAATAGCAGACCCAACGACCTGACCGACTTGAACTTGGAGAGATTACGGTAAAGGGTCATCATGCCAAGCCAGAAGAAGAAACTTACTGCGGAGGACGTAATGTCTTGGGACATAGAAGATGTTAACAAGTGGCTCGGTTCGGTAAGTGGTCAGTGAGTAATGTCGCTCCGGGCAGGGAAAAATGTTTGTGAAGTGTTTCGTATATTATTGTTTGATTATTGTTTTGCTTTTTTTAGTTTTTACTTTCCATATGTGAGCAGCTTCACTAGCTGGCATGCATGACTTGAAATAATTAATTTTAATTAAAAAATTGAGTCTTTATACTCTTAACTGCAATGAGGCACTTTGGTAAGGTGAGGTTGGCATGCAGAAACAGTAATTGTATGTATAACTCACCATTTCACCAGGCAACTGCTGCACCCCCCCCCCCCCCCCCCCCCCTACCAAAAACAAACAAAAAAAAAAAGTACTATATATTTTATAGAATAAAGATTTGCACTTTTTTTTTTAATCATTTCAATTTCTGGTTAATGTTTGTAGTGCAACTAATACTGTCAAAGGAGCTAGAACAGTGCTTTTGACTTCAGGAACCAGCTCTGTGTGTGTGTGTGTGTGTGTGTGTGTGTGTGGTGTTGAAGGACAGAGTCGTGTAGGCTTTGTTGCCTTGCTGCAGCTGTTGTTGTTGTCCATTGTAGAAACAAAAAGATAGGAGTAGAAGGTACAACAGGAAAGTACAAAAGAATTGTAGCTACTGAATAAACTAGCCGTGCAAAGTGATTCCAGAGTGGATTGTTTGAATTGCTGGTGTACTTTCAACATCTGCATCCTCCCATGTGAGTAAACTGTCCCAGGAGCCTGTAGCTACAGCATAGTGTGGCAGCCATACTGAAGGATTGGACCCAAGGGCAACATGCTGTGGTATCTTGAGCGAAGCTGGGGAGCTTTAGGGAACCAGGAATTTCTGCAGGCTGTAAACCCAGAGTTTATGAGGGCTGAAAGCTATGAGTTCAGTAGGCTGTAAACCAGGAGTTTCTGTTCAGTAGGCTGTAAACCAGGAGTTCTACAGGCTATGAACTTGAGTTCCTATAGGCTGTCAACACTAAGACTCAAACTTAACTATTTCAGCTTATGGCAAACCACTTAGCAGTGACACATTTTTAAGCTCTTTGGTTTACTTGCTGAAAGTGCTTGATCTCTACTGTATAGAATGGTTGCGACTATATTAGACTTTAATTTTTTGGTAGCAACTTCAGATTACACATTGCAATTTGCAAACTTAATGGTATCGTATGTGGCAAAATGGGGCGTGATTTTGTGGATGATAGCGCGAAGATTTGAGATACTGTGTTTGGTCATGATCATTAATTTAATGGATGACTTGCTAAATCCACTCAGGAACAGCAAATTTTATGACAAGCATCTTTTGCTCACTGGAAGAAAGGAATGTAAGCAAGCCCTGTATCTTTAAAAGTGTGTGTGTGTGTGTGTGTGTGTGGCTGTGTGGCTGTGTGGTGTAGTGGTTGTGGCTATATTATGACACACGCACATCCTTTTCCTCTGTGTGTGTGTTTGTGTGTGAGTTAGGGGATTAGTGAGGAAGGAGTGGTATTATTTAGTCCAGATTATTTTCCTTCAACATTTAATTTGATATTTATTTGGTTTTAGACATGCAGTGCCGTTGATAGAGCCAATCATTTTACCGGGAGTATTGTTATTATGTGTTTATAAAATAGTATCTTCAGTAACCTCATCATCTCGCTTTAAATAGACACAGACAGACAGTAGACAGACTGACTGACTGACTGGTAGACTAGTTGTTATAAGTCTACTATAGCTGGATTAGTAATAGGAGATTGGTCTCAACATCTGTGTAAATAAATAGTCACCTCCCTCCTTACTGGCAGTTCAACTTGAACTGATTAACACTTATCTAGACCAGCAAGTGCTAACAAGATAACAGTGTAGTTTCATTAGCTGCAATGAATTTGACTGCAGTATGTGCATAATAGTGTGTGTGTGTGTGTGTGTGTGTGTGTGTGTAATAGTGTGTGTGTGTGTGTGTAATAGTGTGTGTGTGTGTGTGTAATAGTGTGTGTGTGTGTGTGTGTGTGTGTGTGTGTGTGTGTGTGTGTGTAATAGTGTGTGTGTGTGGCTGTGTGGTGTAGTGGTTGTGTCCTGGGCTTCAAGCCCAACTCTGACATTTTTTCCATCTGATTTTCCATCTGCCTCCCACCAGCCCCACCAGTCCACCCAGCTGTGATTGGGTACCTGGCATTTGCTGAGGTGGCACCATTCTCTCCTAACTCTCCACTTACCTACTCCCTAACTACTCACTTACCTTCCTAACCATCCTACGCTCGCCCATTGACTCCGCAGCACTACTTGCTGAGTAGTTTGGCATGGGTGGCCGTAGGGAACCCCACCCCTAATCAACATGTGCTGATGGGGCAGGGCAAGCTCCTTTAATCCCGCCGGCACACCTTATCACGCAAAGCAGCAGAGCTGCCTACCGGAGATTGAGTTTCCCTATGCTATAGAACCCCTCCCCCCCCCAGGGTAAAGGTGTGGGAGGGGGGACAAGTAATCAGCCGCTATCCTCACCTGGTGGTGCACTCAGTCAACTCCACGTGCGCTAGCCGGCTGACTGGATGTCCACCTCTCTATACTCCCACGTGATACTGGGCTTCCCAAGCCCAGTATCCCTTTTACCAAGTGTAGGAATTCCTACCTAGTATTAACCCCACCTAACCTGCAGCTATGTGGCACATTAAATGTTGCAATTCCCAATAGCCCACAATATTGACTGTGTGTGTGCGTACTTCACAGAGACATGCACAAGATACGCAGAGCTGTAGAGAATTGATTGTACATGTTCAACCAGTAGGACTTCAGTCATACTTTTTTTTTTACTGTACCTCACTGAACTGGTAAAGGTCATCAATACCAAGTGAAAGGCAAAAAAATCGTGTGTAGTTAAAATAAAAGGAGGGCAGCAGGTAGCATTTTATGGACTTGTGGGAGCTGATTTAGTGGACTTCACGCAGTCGGCTTTGTGTTATAGTCAAAAGAGAATTATGGACTGAGTAAGACAAGGTCATCCAAGCTTGTTAGGTGAATTTAGTTCTGAAAGCACAACTCAATTATACGGGCTATATTATGACACACGCACATCCTTTTCCTCTGTGTGTGTGTTTGTGTGTGAGTTAGGGGATTAGTGAGAAAGGAGTGGTATTATTTAGTCCAGATTATTTTCCCTCAACATTTAATTTGATATTTATTTGGTTTTAGACATGCAGTGCCGTTGATAGAACCAATCGTTTTACCGGGAATGTTGTTATTATATGTTTATAAAATAGTTTCTTCAGTAATCTCATCATCTCGCTTTAAATAGACACAGACAGACAGTGTGTGTGTGTGTGTGTGTGTGTAATAGTGTGTGTGTGTGTGTGTAATAGTGTGTGTGTGTAATAGTGTGTGCGTGTGTGTGTGTGTGTGTGTGTGTGTGCAGTGTTTCATCCAGACATTCTTGCAAGGGGGGGCAAAATAGAGTTTTGAAAATGTAAGGGGGGGCGGGCGGCACTGGTCACCATGGGAGTGAAATAGAATTATTGGAAGGCCTATGTCCTACATTAAAAAAACATAATCTTATCTAATGAGGTCTGCATATGTCAGATCCTGACAAGTTAATTCAGCTACTCATTTTCACCTCCACCGTCTAGCAATTTTCAGTCAACTGTGACATTCACTATTTAGATGCTTTTCACACACTATTCAACTCTGACTCTCACCTCCCCTTAGGTTTATCACACGTTGATTCACACTTACGGTTGCTGGCTGGCTATAAAAAGGCCAGCCCTCAGCTCACCGTAGCAGTTGTTGAGTTTTGATCTATACAGATTCTACAACTTCCAGAACCAGAACTCTAAGCACTCGTAGTCCCTGACAGCTTAAGATAGTCTCAAATGGATATTCGCTCTTTCTTCTGTGGTGCAAGCTCTTCAAAGTCACCTGGCCACTCAAGTAGCAGTGACACAGAAGATAAAATTGACAGCAATCAATCTGATACTGAGTTTTTGGAGCCAAGTCCTGCCAAGAAAAGATTAATTGTCCATGAGAAGCATGCAAAGGAAAGATTAACTACACATGAGAAAAGCAAGAAAATCACTGCAAGCAGTCGAAAATACAACAAAAAATGGGAAGAGAGCTTCAATTGGCTGATGTTTGATAAAAATTTCCAAGGAGCTTTTTGTAAGGTTTGCAGGAAGAGAGGAATTTCTCTTCAAAGAACAGGAGGAACATGGATCTCAAAACCTTTCACGAACTGGAAGAAGGCAATAGAGAAGATGAAAATTCATGCAAAGAGTGATATTCACCTCCTATCATGTGAAGCAGAGATGGCTGCAGCTACAGCACTACAAGAAGGGTCAGTCATTCAGCAACTCCAACAAATTAATGATGAGGAAAAGTTGAAGAACAGAATGGCCATTAAAGCTCTAATTCGTTGCACCCATTTTCTAGCTCGTCGCCACATTCCCCACACAACAAATTTTGATGAACTTATTGATCTAATCGTAAGTTGTGGTGCAGAAGATTTAAAGGGGTTCCTTGAAAGAGCTAGATTAAATGCAACCTACACATCTAAAGTTGCTGTTGTTGAATTTGTTGAGGCAGTTGGCTTATGGGCTGAAGAATGTTTACTGAAACGGCTTCGCCAAGCTTCCCATTTCAGCATAATGGCAGATGAGTGCACTGATGTGACGACCACAGAAGAGCTTTCAATTTTCTTCCGCTGGGTGAACATGGACGGTCAACCTGTTGAGCACTTCTTGGATATAGTTCCATTGAAAGCTACTGATGCAAAGACTATTTATTCTGCCCTTGTTGAATTCATGAAAGATAAAAACATACAGATTAGCAAGCTGGTGGGTATGGGATTCGATGGAGCAGCTACTTTCTCTGGGAAACACAATGGTGTGCAGAGTCTCCTGAAGAAAATTTCACCTCATGCACTTTTCGTACACTGCCATTGCCATTTGCTACAGCTAGCATGCGTTCAAGCAGCTAATGCTACCAGTGGGATAAAACATGTGTACATCACACTCACCACCCTCTGGAAATTTTTCCACTATTCTCCTAAGCGAGCTGAGAGTCTCAAAGCAGTACAGCAGGTGCTTGACTTACCTGAGCTGAAAGTTGTGAAACCATCAGATACTCGCTGGCTGTCCCATGAACGCTGTGTGAAGGCAGTCAAAGCTAGCTACAGTGCAATTGTGACTGCTCTAAACAATATCTATGAGCAGACACATGCACCTGAAGCTCTAGGTATCAGTAAAGCCTTATGTAGGCCCTCAACTTTAGTGGCCATATACCTCCTTGATTATGTTCTGCCACAAGTGGCGAAGTTGAGCAGAGCTCTCCAGACTGAGAGAATAGACTTGACAGCTATCACCCCTCTTGTTGATGCCACTCTCAATACACTTGATGATGCCATGTTACCTGCTGCTAACTGGGTATTAGAACTGATGGATGCAAAGAATGAGATCGAAGAAGTCACTGACATCACGTTAACCACGGAAAGCATTGCTACATTCCAAGGACAAGTGGCTGAACCGTTTATCAGGATGCTGAAGGCAAACATATCCAGCAGATTTATTTCACAAGATATTGTCTCCTCATTTGGCATCTTTGATCCGAAGAAAGTGCCAGCTGCTGACTCTTCTGACTTCCATACATATGGTGAGGACTTAATAGATGTACTATTAGCTCACTATGGTGCAGAGCTGCCTGCTAAGACTGCTGGTGGAGATGAATACACCAAAGAAGCTCTTATTTCCCGCGAAACCCGAGAGGAGTGGAAAACATTTCGAAGCTACTTATCGAAGAAGCCGAAAGGTAACCTGCACTTGCAGTTGAAAGAGCTCACCACAAGTGATATGCTTAGTGAAATTTTTCCAAACATTAGCACCCTGGCAAACATATGTCTATCTATCCCTGTCAGCACTGCTTCAGTGGAAAGGAGCTTCTCCAAAATGAAACTAATTAAAACACGAATTCGAAATCGAATTGGGCAATCACAATTATCCTATTTGATGAAAATAGCCATGGAGACACCCGAGACGCTCTCATCTACACAATTAAATGACATTATTACAGTATGGAACAAAAAACCTAGACGAATTGCTGTGTGAATATTGTTTATTATTAATTTGGTTTACATTTTTCTCTTAATAAATATCGGTTCTTTCAAAAGGGTGGGGGGCACTTAGAATCCAAGGGGGGGCATTTAGAACCCAAGGGGGGGCAAATGCCCCCTTTCGCCCCCCCCCTAAATGAAACCCTGGTGTGTGTGGCTGTGTGTGTGTGGCTGTGTGGTGTAGTGGTTGTGTCTTGGGCTCAGGGCCTCAGGTCCCCGAGTTCAAGCCCAACTCTGGCATTTTTTCCATCTGATTTTCCATCTGCCTCCTACCAGCCCCACCAGTCCACCCAGCTGTGATTGGGTACCTGGCATTTGCTGGGATGCAAATTCAAGGCCTTTTCTCATGAACAGCAATGGTCCAGGTGGGACTTCGGGTGCCCACACCACTTACTGTGAGGAAAGGCCTGTTCTCCTGCGAGTTCCTAGCCTGGCTCCAGGAGCTTTGCTTGCACGGCTCACAGTGCCTGCTTAGTGCACAGACATCCTGGCTCTGCCAGGTGCGCATAACCACCTAGCGGCAGCAAGAGATATTGCATTTTTTGCATTTTTTTTTTTTGTGTGTGTGTGTGTGTGTGTCCCCTGGATGTGTGCAAAGGGGGGAACATGTCACTAATTGGAGTCGGTTGCGGCGTATAATTAAGTGTCCTGGGAAGGAAATATTGTGTTTGTTGTTGAAGTGCCTTAATTGGTTTCTACCTGAGTGTCTACATGTTATTGGACTAACTCATTTTTGTATGAAAGTATATCCTTGAGTAATCTTCAAGAACTATTTGGCAAAGTAAAGGCTTGTGTGCTCCTTCACTGGGAAAACCATTAAACCATTGTTGTTGGAACTCTGTAATCTCTCCCAATTTGTGCTCAAACATAAACTAATGTGTCATTTAGAAAGTTGCTATGCTCTTATGGGCAGTGCTGGCCTGCTTCACTGCTGGAAACAAGGTCCTTGTCTTTTCTCCTAGTATTGGTGTCATTGTACCTTGTGGTACTAATTCTGTGAAACAGTTTGGATGCGTCATTCATTGCAAACTTTTTTTTTTAATTATCATTCCCGGCTGTATACCTGGACACATCAGTGTTGTATGATCATCGTTATTGAGTGAAATACAATGCATTGTGGGTATTATTGCCTAACTGAACAACTAGTGATTGACATGTGGACTAGTCCACACCAGCTCATTCGTATACCTCACAACACAACTGTATTGTGGCATTACATACATACATACATACATACATACATATTCTAGACTGTGGTACAATTTTGCTACTACCATGAAATAAACAGTTAATAACAATGGGATAAGATTATGGTAATTACTTTGTTACTCTTCTGTGTGTGTGTGTGTGTGTGTGTGCGTGTGTGTGTGTGTGTGTGTGCGTGCATGTGTTTTGATCAGGTGAAGTTGGAACAGTTTCAGGATCAGTTCAAAGATGAAGGAATCACTGGAGAAACGTTACTGGTAAGGTCCCGTCTTAATTAACCCTCAGCGCGCATGCGCTGTAGTCGTCCTGTCTGTTTGTCTGTCTGTCACGCTCTGACAATTGACGGTTGATTTAGATATGAACTTACTCAGGACAAAGATTTAAGACCTTTTATTGTGCTACTTTTTTTAATTTCGGGCTAATCATTGAGAAAACACGAAGCTTTCAACTCCACGTAGGTACCAGCTTTTATGGGCAACGCCCCCTAGCGTCACGTCATAATCACATGAGCAAATAATTTCTGCAGCCAGCAGTGTAGTTCGCTTTATGCTCAGGGAAGTTAACAGAGTTGAAAGAAGTGAAGTTTCGCGTAGAAAATGTATACAGGTGAGTGTTTCTGGCTAGTTTAGCTTCTTCTCTTATGAAGACAGCATTTCCATGTACCATTTTCATTGGTTGAGAGCTATTTTGATGCCTCATTAAAAATAGCTAACAGATTGCTTGTTCTTTTGGAAGGAGACTATATTATAGTAGCTAGGTAGTGTTTAATAGCGCTGAGGGTTTGCACCTTTGGTGCTTCATTCAATTAGCACCTCTCATAAATACATCCTTGTTCACACCCACCGATGTGCCTTGCATGCGATAATGTAGATTGCATCTATAGTCGGACCACTCTTCTGTAACTTGAAACCATGTGTACAGTGTATAGCATAGTATTACTATTACTATATATTGTAAGTATGTGCATTTGTATACATTGCCACTCGTCAGCATGTGTGTAGCAACTTAATACTATTACTTAAGACTTTGAAAATGTGCAAACATCAAATCATTACTAATTTTCCCGTTTCTTCCTTAATGTACATATTCTATCATCCTCTGCAGGAAATAACGCACGATGACATTAAAGACATGTACTGCTCTGACAAGAAGAAAAAGTAAGTTCCAATAATACTGGGTGTGGTTTCATTGAATAATACTGGGTGTGGTTTCATTGAATAATACTGGGTGTGGTTTCATTGAATAATATTTTGACCGTTCGTTCTTTCCAAACTAAAAGTATCTTAACGACATGACACGACTCGGGGAGGACTGACTCTAAAACCACTTTCAGTTGCACTGTATGTATATTCCCCAATGGGAAAAGAGCTAACAGTTTTTAAACAGTCACCTGGGATTTAACTAGAGGTTTGGTTAATTATAAACACTTCTATAGATGCAGGGATCAGCTGCAAATTTATACCGCCCCTACCTCTGATATACTCTCCAGTCGTTGTTAAAGTGATCTGAATTGTTAAGAGGCTAGCTAAGATTTAGGAGTCTGGGTGTAGCTCTGCTAGAAAATGGAGCCTGATATTTACCTTGTGCCTACCCCCAGGGCCATGAAGAAAGCTCTGGGTACTCTACCCGGGAACTCTGTTTCAAAGAAGCCTATAAAGTCTAAGAAGAAAAGGTTAGTTGCTTGTGGCATACACATGTGTAGGCATGTAGTGGGTGTGTCCAGTGGGCTGTGGTGTGTGTTAGTACATATTATAAAGTTATACATAAGTATATGTAAATTGTAGCTTTAAAATGTTCAACCAGTTATGCACATGCTCACGATGGTGTAAGTTTGACGAGTTGGTCGTTGCATGCCGCTGGTAGTATTACATCTGTAATCATTGCTATCTAATTGTGTTTACTAGTCATAGTTATTGACCAATTAGCTCCTCGCGCTATCTGCAATATCAACTACGTTAGCGACTGGAGGAAAAGACTGTTAAGAAAATACAAACCAGTGGTATATTTCTTTAGTAAAGCATTCTGAATATAGATTTGGATAATCGTTGAATTGCTTCAAGAGAGAACCCCTGAGTTATATTTTAGTGCCAGTAGAACTTGGCCTCTTATGGCTATGGTCCTGTCTGTACTGTGAAAGGAGGTTTATGGAAAGGTGGTTCACTGCACTGCTCAACATGCATGGGGAAATAGGATAGCAAAGTTGACATCGAAGTTTGATGTGTAAAATGTCTCAATTATTATTATTATTATCATTATTATTATTATTAACCCTCAGCACGCATGTGTGAGAGGGTTATTGGCGAGCGAGCGAAGCGAGCGAGACACTCTCAGGGTTAACGCAATCGAGATTTCGCTATATTTATTTATTTATCTGTTTATGGGGTACGTGAGACTTCTGTTTTCGCCCGCGCTTCTAATTACGTAAGTTAGGTAAAGCGTTCACAGTTCCAGTATTTTTCAATTAACGAGCGCGGAGAATCCTGCTGCACTGCCTTACGCAACTTTGTTTCAACCAAAAAGTTTACAGCTACTCTCTTCTTGAAACAATTGTGAAGTCTTTGTCAAGCTGCGCTTTTTTCCCACTGCTTTCGAAGTTTATTCAGGTAATTCTGTTAGTTTAGTCTGGGATCAGAGACTTTAGATTCTCTGATGCTAACTGAGAATGGAAAGGGTTACACTGTGCACTACAGTTAGATGTAATTTCTGTCCTATTTTTCTGTAAAAAGAGTCTGCTCGCTCGCCATGCATTTGCGCTATTCGAGCGCACCACTAGTAGTCTGTCTGTCTGTCACGCTCTGATTTTGGAGATTACTGACAATTAACAGTTGATTTAGGTATGAACTTACTCAGGACGAAGATTTAAGACCTTTTATTGTGCTACTTTTTTATTTTTTATTTCGGGCTAATTGTTGAGAAAATGCGAAGCTTTCAGCTCCGCATAGGTACCTATATGGGCAACGCCCCCTAGCGTCACATCATAATCACGTGAGCAAATAATTTCTTGCAGCCAGTGGTGTAGTTCACTTTGTGCTCAGGGAAGTTAACAGAGTTGAAAGAAGTGAAGTTTTGCTTTGAAAATGTATATCAGTGAGTGCTTCTGGCTAGTTTAGCTTCTTCTCTTATGAAGACAGCGTTTCCATGTACCATTTTCATTGGTTGAGCTATTTTGATGCCTCATTAAAATAGCTAACAGATTGCTTGTTCTTTTGGAAGGAGATTTGTAATAGCTAGGTAGTGTTTAATAGCGCTGAGGGTTCGCACCTTTGGTGCTTCATTATTATGATTATTACTAGTGATGTGCTTCAGCACAAGTGGCAAGCGAGCTGGTCTGACTGAAATTAAAATTTGAATGCTAACTACTAATAATATTTATTGGTTAGTTAATTTTTTAAGATTTATTTGTACTATTCTTCTTTAGCAACACGCAACATTTTTACACTTGCATACACACTGTTCACTGACACAAGCACAGAATTTACACTGTATTGACTTGACAGTTCGGACTATGGATTTTCAAAGGCTACGCAATTAAATTTCGTCAAAAGATACGGGTAAGGATCACTAAACCAAAGTATTATGCTTCTAGCTTCCTTCTAAAGATTACCACTGCCACTAATAGAATAGAAGATGAACTCCGCTAAGTTAACTGCGAATGTCTCTCCTCTTCTTTCTCTTAGCTCTTTCCCATTTTTTGTTTTCCTGGCATTATTTTGAAGTCTTTTCTTTTCTCCTAAATTTCTTGCGCCTGCGCTAATGTTTACATTTTTAAAGTAGCCTCCGGGGGTGGACACACATTGACCTCTTTGAACTTTGCCATATTCTTTTCTCCTAAATTTCTTGCGCCTGCGCTAATGTTTACATTTTTAAAGTAGCCTCCGGGGGTGGACACACATTGACCTCTTTGAACTTTGCCATATATAATATACCAAAATCTCAATTGAGACTCGTTAGTGAGAGTCTCGCTTCGCTCGCCCAATTATTATAATTATTATTATTATTATTATTATTATTATTATTATTTACTAATTATTTTGTTGCTGTGTTTTTTCACAGTAAAGAATTACCCAAACCTAAGAGTTCGGGCATCCCTCCTCCTTCCCAAGCAGCACCTCCTCCTCCTCCTGGCGGCAACGGCCCTCCGCCTTTACCTTCCAGCTCTTCCCGCCCCAGTTACCATCAGCAGCAACGCCCCCCAGTTCCAGCAGCCCCTCCCCCTAGTGCAGGGACGTTTGATGAAGATCTGTATGATGATCCAGGTGACATGGCAGCCATGGACTATGAGGCGAGTGTACCCGGTCCTCCTTTATTGCCTAACAGAGGCTTCCAACAACAGCAGCAGCAGCAGCAGCAGCAGCCTAACCATGGCTACACGCCACAGGAGCCGTCTGATATATACGGTAGGGATGTAAATGGATACTACTTGATAGTGTCAACTGGTCAGTTTTGTCCTGGAGTGGTGATGATGATGACGATGATGATGACTATAATGGTGGTGATCGTGCAAATGATTTGGTTTGTACAGAGTAACTGATAGTATGTCGGGCAATTAGCTCTTGTAAAAAATGGCTGTTTTCTTCCAGTTTGATTGGGCACAATTTTTGTGAGTAAATATTAATTAGAAACAAAACGACTACTATAACCCTCTTGTGCATGCTTGCTAAGGGTTAATAAATGTCGGCTAGTTTTAAAAAAAGGAATTTAAGAAAAGAAAAGAAAGAGAATTAGATAGAAAAAGCGTAATGAAATATTCTCTGCAACTCTCTATGAAATGGTTACTAGTTTTCTGTATTATTTCATTGACTGAATTTGTCTTACATACTATATCTGGTTTCACTGTCGGCAGGCTAGCACTAATGATTGTGTTAGTTACCAGCAAAATCAAAACACAATTATTAGTGTATGTGCATGTGTGTGTATGTGTGCAATCATTATGTGTTTAAATGTACATGTGCATAACGCAAGTGTGTCAGGTAACATGGATATGTCTGTGTGTTTGTTTCCACACTGTATATACATATGCATGCACATGCTTCCTCGAGCATCTTTGTTGACAGGCCATCACGGGTGGCTGTTTCTACCATGGCCTTGTTATCTTTGTTATGCCATCAAGAAGTGTAGAAAAACAGTGTTATGAGAATGGCTACCAAGGCATAGTCATTTCCTTCTAGCCTTAGTGCAAGAAGAAAGGTAACAGCAACAGTGGCACTATCACAGATGTACAGTTCATGGACCGTACACAAGTAGGCACACATAAATACTCGTAGAAAAGAGAAAGATTCTAGGGGTGTGGTTTTATAGAGGCAAGTGAGCTGGCTATGATAGACATTTATTTGTCTACAAGCTATAGCGGTTGCTGTGAACTTATGTCCACAGAGCAAAACAGTCATGATCAGGTCAACTATTTCATGCCCCTCCCCCTTCTCCCGCCCTCTCCCTCCCCACCCTGGCCTGGTGCATGAATACTTGCAGTACCTGCGGTGTTATCATTTCCTATGAGTTTCCTGGAAATACTGTGGGATGTGCTGTTAGTTCACAGAACCAGATTGTTGTTGGTTTCACCAGATTAACTCACCATTCATCAAAGTGGCCATTTCCTGATACAAAGCTCTGAGATATCGTTATTGTTTTAGTCCTTCATTTTCCCTAAAAAGTGTCAACTCTTGACTTGAAAAACAAGTCAGTGGACAGGAGATGTGTTTCCGCATTTGGGCCCACACAGCTACTTTTTCCAATAACTGGTTTCCCTGTGGACAGCATCCATCCATATTTGTGACCGGTTTTGGGAAAATCGGCCTAAACGTGGCAAACAATTTTTTTTCAGTATCACCGGGTAAAGCCTTATAGGTCGATTTTTTTCGAAAATTTTTTTTTGGCAGAAATGGATAGACACCAGTTAGCTCTAGCTTATGACGCTGTTGTAAGCTCTGGCCGTGCTCTAGAACTCACACTAGGAGGCTAGAAACACTAGCAGGTTGGACTCGTGTACGGAGAGTTGCTAAGAAATTATTGGCGGGATTTTCACTAACAGCGGGGAAAAAACTGTAGCTAACTAATTCACTTACTATTCTACATAATTCACGTACTCACGCAATTCTCGCCATCATAGTTTCTTAAGGAGCCCTGCATTAAGCCTTTTAGACTTCTTTCAATCCGCCTGTAACCGGTTTATTCCATAGTGTCCCGGAGACACACAGTAATAGTATACGGACACAAGGCACGCCCCCTGACCTTAGCAACGCCTTTACCTGCCGTTTTTTTCGAAATCAGCAATAATAAGCTTAGCAAAAATACTGAAGTGTTGTAGGGCGAAGACGGCTTGTGCTACAGCTTCCAAATTAGGAGGATGCATCCCAAGGCCCCGTGCAGCCTACTGGTAGAATAAATTAGAAAACTTTAGATGCCGCGTTTAGGCTGATTTTCCCGGTCACATTTTAGGAATGGTTATGATTGCCGACTGTGCAGTTACAATACACCAGAAGAGACAAATATTTTGTACATGCAATACTGGCTGAGTGCTATCAGCAAATATGCACCTTTATGCCATACACCTAACATTCCCAATGCTGAGCTGTGATTACGTAGATCGAAAGTAACAAACTAATCAGTTTACTTGCTTGCTTGCTAATAGTCACCGAATGTTGCATTACAAATTGCTAATTTGTAATAGAAGTGAAAGTTTAATGATTTTTTTTTTCCCCTCTGGTGCGTTAAATAATTATAGATTGTGTGGAGGAGATGGGAGCTGCTGGAAATGTATATCCTCCTCATCCAGCGGAATCTTATCCTCCTGCTCCTCCGAGACCACCTACCCATGGCAACGGGTACACGGGAGCCTCAATGCAGGACCCAGATGAGGAACAGGTGAGAAGAGTATGGGAAAGAAAGGAAGAGCTTGAGGTTAAGATTTGAAGTATATACAGCTACATAGTTGGGAAATTGGTTTATAATAGTAAGCTTCCATAAAAAGTTACGGTACTAAAATTTAGACACACGGAAGTTCCACTTATTCCCGTAATTTAGTACCAAGGAGCTGTATAAATATAGGGATCCATGCTTCGTGTGGCTACTTTGCTATGTCTTCTTGAAGAACGTACTCAACTGCACATGCTCACAACCCAGGAGGTAAATCTGTTCTTGTTTAGACGAGTCTGTTGTTAAACAACTAGTAGGTGTAGCACGACTTCTAACTAAACTTCCCAGTCTGCTCTACGGCCTCATTAATCACATCATTTGTGAGGTGCTGGATAAACAAAAGATGAACAAAATGGCTTCCTCCAATGAAGCAATGAAGCAGTGTGAGAAAGTGGAGGAATGCAGCCTTATATTCAAAATTTGTTAATGAAGTATTCATTTTAAATTTTGAACATCAGAAGTTGGAAATTAAGTGCATGTGACATGTGTATATAATATGTGTGTGTGCGTGTGTATTCAGGATATCTATATTGAGGGTGATGACCAGCAGCAGCTGACACAGGACTCATTTGACAGTGGAGAAGGTATGGTGTGTGTGTGTGTGTGTGTGTGTGTGGGGGGGGGGGGGGGGGGGGAGTGTGCTTGCTGAATCCCATCCTTCATATACAGTACACGTAATTGTATGTCTAGTATCAGATGATTATCAGTCACCATTGGAGGAGGAGGAAGAGCAGAATCGTGGTAAGAGAGTGTGGCTATACAATATTTAGCTTGACTTTAATTAATTGCTGCTTGAATAAAAAAAATTTCCAGGTCCTCCTGGAGGAGAGTCAAATGTGAGTTGCCATAGGAACGAGCATTATGGGGTGAAGTGTGCACACGTGCAAAACTTTGTTATCATTTGTTGTTATCACTTGCTCAGGCGATCAGATCATTGAGGGGGAGGTTCTTCGCACATGGCCTTAAAGATGTTAGTATTAAATAAACTTTGACTAAATTGTTTTGACCGATTTTTTTTTTGGTTGTTGTTGTTATTGTTGTTGTTGTTTCTCTCTTTCCTATTGCGTGATTGTGATCAATGGATTGACTATTCACAGGGACCTACAGGGTGAGTGAGTGTGTGTGTGCGTGTGTATTATGCTGTACTATGATCATCAAGATTATGCTTTGTTTGTTTTACACACATGCACACTAACACACACACATACACACTGATACATGCAGAGAGCCACCAGCATCATCCATGCCCAGAGGTGAGTTTGGGATTCCATGCAACTACATACTGTGTTGTGTACATCAATGCGGTCGGTCACAAGTTTCAAATTTAAAGTAAACACTTCCAGTTTGATAGAATCTCATTTGTCGTCAATATCACATGTTTTGTTGTTAGATGTGTAAGTGTTTCCAATCAGTAGTTAATATTAATGTTGCTTTTTGTTTGTTTGATTTTTGTTGTTGTTTTTTGTTTATCTGTTCCCCATCCAGGAAATCATGGTGGAGGTTATGAGGTAAGGTGTAGATGCAATTCTTAGCGATGTAGGCACTAATTGAGTCTGTTCTACTGTACAGGAAGAGGAAGCCGAAGAAGATGAAGGTGATATCTATGATGTGGTGCCCGAGAAAATGGAGGAAGAAGAGGAGGAGGAGGAAGGGGAGGAGATATATGACATGCCACCTGGTGGGTCACTGCATGGAATTATGATCTAATTAGTATGTGTAATTGATACTAGACGGATTGTGTTTCCTCCGAGAAACTACACATGTTAGTCTAGCTTGGACAGCAACTTATTACTTGGCTAGTTGAACATACTAATTGATCCTGCAGAAAGTTTTAAGGGGCATGAATCCAATATGACTTCACCCAATCACATGTGCATGTGTTGTATGGAGGATTGGATTGGTATTAAAGAGGTAATCAATTGTTCACTATTAATCTTAACTGTTGTGTAACATTCGTTGCTTTGTGTATTGGTTTAAGACCCACAGATAGAATTAAAACTTGAAATAAGTGTATGCATTTGGCTCTAGTAGTCTTTACTTGATGTGTTTCCTTGTCTGTTCCTCTGAACAACTTTTGGATCTGAATAACAAAAAGATATATTCCACATCCTGTTACTGATTTACTGCTGCTGTAATGTTCTCTCTCTCTCTCTAAAGAGGAAGCTAAGAAGCCTCTGGACCAGTCCGGCTATCCTCAGCCCATCCACCTTCCTCCCAAACCCAAACTGGGTCCCCCCATTTCCTCTGCATCGAGCAAGCCCCCTCCTCCCCCAATGCCCCCTTCACACGAAGACGAGGAGTTTGATGATGATGGTGAGGACATATACGATGACGGTGGTCTTGGTGGGAGTGGCTACCCGGAAGAAGACCTGTACGATGACGGAATGGGTGGTGGTGAGGAAGATGGGTACGGTGAAGAGCTGTATGACGACCCGTCGGAAGTGGCGGAGGAACAGGCACGTAAGCAGCAGAGAGCTGGAGGCTTTGCTCCGCCCCCTCCGTCAAGCCCTCCCAGATCTCCATCACCCATCATTGATGATGAGAATGAAGACATCTATGACATAGCTGATATCAATGAGGAAGTCCCGCCACCTCTTCCTCAATCACTTCCTCCCAAGAATTCTATGGTAAGTTGTTTTGTTGTTATTGTTGTCGTTTTAGATTTTTATTGATTTTGTTACAGTTGTTGTTGTTATGATTGTTATTCTTGTTTGAAGATTTGTTGTTGTATTCATTGTTTTGATTTTTTGAGTATACATAGCAATAGCTCATTCTGTAGTAAGGTATATTCATGCACTAGATCAGGATTTTATACAGGATTTTTTGCTGGGAGTGGGAGACACTATGTGTACTTAGCCACACCCATATTTAAACCCACACCACTTTGGTGCACATACCTGTATACAAAGTATGCTTTACACTGACTTTCAAAAAAATTCTTGGGGGTGGGGGGTGGGGGGGTGTTAGGTCCCAAGCCCTACCACTGTGTATGAAACCTTATAGCCCGTTACCCGAGCGACCGCGCTTGTCGTTAAGAACTATAAATCTGATACAGTCTGGTATGCCCGTAAGAAAATGTATTAGCGGGGAAAAGTCTGATATAGTTCTTAGCAACCATAATTATGGTAGAAGGCAGATCAAAGCAAAATGGAATAATGAAGAGTTTGGGTACTTTAATACAATATTACTAAGATAGCTAACGCTATACTTTGCTCGTTGTTTATGTTCTGGCTATAAAATAGTTATAAACCAAAATCATTAGGTTTGTATTTCGATTTATAAATCCTCGCCACTCGGGCTGCGCCCTCGTGTCTCGGAGTTTATAAATCACATACAAACCTCAATTTTGGTTTATAACTATAACATATAGATTGCTGTTAGTGTGCAACAGGAGGTCCTACCAACAGAGAGACATAACATGACATGGCTAAATGTATGCAGTCCTTCTCAGCTGAGCTATTTATTATGTCATTATTTATTCTGTAATACCTATAAGACCACTTATATTTATAGCTTGCTGCCGTGCTAAACTGTTAGGAAGCTTGCTGCCATGCTAAATTGTTAGGAAGCTTGCTGCCATACTAAATTGTTAGGAAGCTTGCTGCCATACTAAATTGTTAGGAAGCTTGCTGCCATGCTAAACTGTTAGAAGTTTGGTATTTATCTAATTCCCCTTAACTAGTAACTTTGAGCATATGTAATGTTTTTCCTCACTATTTCCTTGTAATATTTCATATCCTGACCAGCCTAGTCCAGTGCCATCAAAGAAGGAACCTCGAAGTCCGAAACCTTCTAGAAATTTCTTTGGTCGGCTGAAAAAGCCTATCGGGAAAGCTCCAGCTGATTCAGCTGCTCCTCCACCTCTTCCTTCAGGATCCAGACCACCTCCTCTGACCAATTCCTCAGCCCCACCCCTTCCTCCTATGGGTAAGAAGCCTCCGCCTCCCCCAGCTAATTCTTCAGCTCCGCCCCTTCCTCCTATGGGTAACAGGCTTCCGCCTTCCCCAGCTAATTTTTCAGCCCCACCCCTTCCTCCTATGGGCTCTAAACCTCCTCCATCTACTTCGTCAGCCCCACCCCTTCCTCCTATGGGAGCTAAACCTCCTCCTCCATCTACTTCTTCAGCCCCGCCCCTTCCTCCTATGGGAGCTAAACCTCCTCCTCCTCCTCCAGCTACCTCTTCAGCCCCACCCCTTCCTCCTATGGGAGCTAAGCCTCCTCCAGTTACTTCTTCAGCCCCACCTCTTCCTCCTATGGGAGCTAAACATCCTCCTCCTCCAGCTACTTCTTCAGCCCCACCTCTTCCTCCTATGGGAGCTAAACCTCCTCCTCCTCCAATCAACTCTATGAACACTCCTCCACTGGGTTCGAAACCCCCTGCACCTCCACCTTCTCCTCCTCCACCGTCTGACTCACCTAAGGTAAGACAAACAAGTATAATGATGTAGTTCCTCTTAATCTGTAAATCTTGGTTACTAAGGACATTATAGTGATGTTACTATGGACTGTTATGGTGTTGTTACTATGGACTGCTATGGTGTTGTGTCCATAGGTTATGTAAACAGAAGTACTAGTGAGCTAATAATATATAGTCCAGACATCGAGCCTCTTGTAAAAGGTGTTAGCTTTAATATGAAACACGCCCAGTGCATTCATACTGGAGAGTCAGTTATTGAATTGTTGCTATAGTACTAGAAAGTAGGTATAAACATTGAAGTCCTTTCTGTTTTGTGTACGCAGCAATCATCATGGACTTGAATAAAAAGAAGTTATTTGTCAGCATTTTTACACCCTTTCAAACTCTACATGTAATATATAGCAGAACTAAACTTACTTACATTTGCAATAGTCCCCACCACACAGTGGCACTTGCAATAGTCCCCACCACACAGTGCCACTTGCAATAGTCCCCACCACACAGTGGCACTTGCAATAGTCCCCACCACACAGTGGCACTTGCAATAGTCCCCACCACACAGTGCCACTTGCAATAGTCCCCACCACACAGTGCCACTTGCAATAGTCCCCACCACACAGTGCCACTTGCAATAGTCCCCACCACACAGTGCCACTTGCAATAGTCCCCACCACACAGTGCCACTTGCAATAGTCCCCACCACACAGTGGCACTTGCAATAGTCCCCACCACACAGTGCCACTTGCAATAGTCCCCACCACACAGTGCCACTTGCAATAGTCCCCCACCACACAGTGCCACTTGCAATAGTCCCCACCACACAGTGCCACTTGCAATAGTCCCCACCACACAGTGCCACTTGCAATAGTCCCCACCACACAGTGCCACTTGCAATAGTCCCCACCACACAGTGCCACTTGCAATAGTCCCCACCACACAGTGCCACTTGCAATAGTCCCCACCACACAGTGGCACTTGCAATAGTCCCCACCACACAGTGCCACTTGCAATAGTCCCCACCACACAGTGCCACTTGCAATAGTCCCCACCACACAGTGCCACTTGCAATAGTCCCCACCACACAGTGCCACTTGCAATAGTCCCCACCACACAGTGCCACTTGCAATAGTCCCCACCACACAGTGGCACTTGCAATAGTCCCCACCACACAGTGCCACTTGCAATAGTCCCCACCACACAGTGCCACTTGCAATAGTCCCCACCACACAGTGCCACTTGCAATAGTCCCCACCACACAGTGCCACTTGCAATAGTCCCCACCACACAGTGCCACTTGCAATAGTCCCCACCACACAGTGGCACTTGCAATAGTCCCCACCACACAGTGCCACTTGCAATAGTCCCCACCACACAGTGGCACTTGCAATAGTCCCCACCACACAGTGCCACTTGCAATAGTCCCCACCACACAGTGCCACTTGCAATAGTCCCCACCACACAGTGGCACTTGCAATAGTCCCCACCACGCAGTGCCACTTGATGTACAAACTTTTGCAAATTAGGAATGGAGTAAGACTACGTATTTTTGTTATCCTCTACCACTTGGCTTAGTTACACCAGTCCGCTTATTTGACTCATATACCATCGTCATCGTCGTCATCGTCGTCGTGCTGGCTCTTTACCAACCCAGCTCAGTTTATTCACACATACTACCACACCATTGTCGTTATTACTGACAATGCTTTATATGACAATGTACCAACCCAGCTCATGAATTATTCATGAATACACACACAGTCATCATCGACACCCAAGCGTATTAATATATAGATAGTCAAGATTTGTACAAGTCAGGTGACTTAGAGTCCCCTGAAGAAACAAAGACCACCGAACATGAAGTTCCTCTTTTTACACTTTAAGGGCTCATACACCCTCAACCCTCATTTACTTACTCATGTACTATATTTCAGTCTAATGTTGTCTTTGTCAGGGTCCACCTAAAGCTCCTCCTCTTCCCCCACCCCTCTCACAAGACTCGAGTGATGATGGTCCTGCATGGGCCAAAAGCCTGAAGAAACCAAATCTCAACAAAGGACAGGCAACTGGCAAACCTGGCGCTCCAGGAAGTGTTCACAATGTGAGTGATTGGTAAATAGTAGCTAATAATGATTGCCCAAGGATAGATGAATAAATAGTTTAGATTCGGTTCGTCAAACATATAACCACACCCACTCTCAATATGTGACCGTCTACAGGAAAACCGGGCACAACGCGGCGTGCGTAAATATCGAGAAAAGATCAATCGATTTCTTAAAAATGTATTGTTTCAAGCTGACGGAAGGGAACGGTTAGGTATATTATAGTGGGAACGACTTAAGCTACGACGATAAAACTTGGAGAGCTCAATATCTGGATGCCGACAACTCTGTTCTGTAAGTGCAAAAAAAAAATTTTCGAAGGGTGCCGCGTTGTGCTCGGTTTTCCTGTAGACGGTCACATATATGCACTCACCATGATACACTGTGCCCACTTTAAAGTAGTACTACTATAGCTATGGCAGTGAGAGTAGGTAAATAAGGCATAATATTTCCCTTTTAGAAATAGCCTTGGCGCTGGAACAGTCACTGCCCCGCCCATCTCCCGCCCCCATTCTCAGACCCCACAACCTGACTTTGTTTTTATTCTTCCTTCCTTGTAGAAACCGGGAAAACCAGGTATACCTAGCAAGCCTCCGCCTCCTGCTTCTGTCTCCCTAGATCACACCCTTAAGCAGTCTCCTCTTCTGGACCGCAGTAAACTTAGGCATGTTGAAAAGCCAGGGGACTTGAATAAAGGTAAGGTGATGTTCAAATTTGAATTGTAGTAAGTACTGTATAAACTGGATGAATGTGTATCTAATGTTATATAGACATAAAGTATGTTGGGCTATTTGTTGTTGTTGTTTTTATTTTGTTTAGTTTTGCTTAAAGCTATTAACTCTCTTTACTACAAACTCTCAACTACCTCATTAGTTTAGTAATTGTACTACTGTCATCACATTTTTTTATTTTTTATTTTTGAGTCTTTATTTTTTAAGGATCCATCCGCACCGATTGTGATCATTAAGTTAATTGTGAGCAGCAAAAGGTTACCAACTGGCACATTATCCATTACAAGTTAGAACTTTCGTGTAAAGGATACACTGAAATATAAACTGAAATACTACTTTGTTTCCCTCTATATTTGTACTTAGTGAGAGTAGCAAGAGAGTGAATGAATGAAGTTTTGGTGCCATGTATGGACAGTATTCAATGGACAGTTCACTGAGTCCCACAATAACTGCACAACTGTCATAAGCTGGTTTGGGCACTCATAACTTCAAACCCATTCAAGCATGGTAGCGCATCCCGATCAGCTGCCTTACTGCATGACAGACAGACAGAACTTGTTTGCAATCAGTGTATTGACAGGTAGCCAGTCAAGGGGCACGCTTGTTGTCAAGCATTTGTCATTCAGTGTTTTTCAGGCTGCATCAGGAAACAAGTAGGCAAGCCCATAAGCTACGGTACAAGGGATAGGGTTCACTTTGTCCTCGAGTCTCAAGTTCTTGAAGTGTATTTCTTACCATGACCTTATCCAGGTGGATCCATCAATATGAATGAGCTCAAGCTGAAGCCAGTACCTGGTAAAGGGGTGACTGTGTCCAAGACTAACCAGAGTCCTTCGGATGCACCTTCATCCAAGCCCCCTGTGAGTGGCTCCAAGCCTTCGGGGATAGCAGGTGTGAAACTGATGAAGAGTGCGGCACTGAACAAGCCCAGCACGGCATCCAAAGTCTCCAGGATCTCCAACTTAATGAAGCAGTTTGAGAAGAACGAGGAAGGAGGAGGAGGAGGAGGAGGGGATGGTGGTTCTGGAGGGTCGGCAGACTCCTCCACTGGTAGCAGTCCTAGTCACATGATGCCCAGACCCCCTCCTCCAGCCTTGGACGTCAGCCCAATGACAGGGAGGAAAATGGATCGTAAAAACTCTGTCAATGATGGAATTACACGGTTTGGTGGACGCTCTCCTTCACCGGATGTTAAGCCGTATCTTCCTCCTAAGTCAGGTACACATGGTGGTCTTTATGGTCTCTCCCATGATGAAATACTTGTGTTGTTGCATAGTTCAATCATTATTTTAGAGTTAAATTTCCCATCTCTTTAATGACATCTGTACAGCTATAAAAAGTCAATGCATGGGTTCTAAATTTAGCTCACAAATATAATGAGCTATAGCAATATGTAATAACTAGCAAGTACCCCGCCACATAGTGGCGCTTGATGTATTCACATAGTGGCGCTTGATGTATTCACATAGTGGCGCTTGATGTATTCACATAGTGGCGCTTGATGTATTCACATAGTGGCGCTTGATGTATTCACATAGTGGCGCTTGATGTATTCACATAGTGGTGCTTGATGTATTGCAAAGTAAAAATGCAGTAGCACAAGTTATCTTGCTCAGTTTTCATTCTCTACCATTGGTTAAGGTTACATAAGTTTCCCTCTCCTACTCTCTTTTTTTCTGAACCATCTGAGCTTTTCTTCTACCCCACCTCTCCTATTCAGCTCTTCTTCTTGAGTCATGGAACCCCATTTTGCTTTGTCTATCTCTCCTGCTTCTGAATTTTTGTCCTACTTTGAGAAACTTTTGTCTTCTATTTCTACTTTAGCCTTTCTTTTGAAAACTAACCCCCGCCTTTTCTCGTCGATTCCACCCGCTTTTTAGGTATAATTAATCGCTCGCCTTTTTGCCTTCTCTTCCCTTCCATTTTAAACCTATACCGCCTTACCTCGCCGTTTCCATCCGCTTTTCAGTTACGATTAATCGCCTTTTACCTTCTCTTTGGTACTTTCGCCTTCCTTTTTAGAAGTAACCAGCACATTTTACTGACTGTGATGACACTTTACTTAACATAACGGGACGACGCTTTACCAAACCGTACAAAGCTCATGAATTATTCATGAATACACGTGGTGACAAGGAAATCAATGTTACCTTTAACAAAGGGTTTTATTTACTCACAATAGACTTTAGGCTGCATTTCTATTATCTCATTCGTTCCTGCAAAATAGTGTATTTGTTGTATTACACTTTAATTCAGGTGATAGGATGACTGTGCGTTCTCCTAGTCCTAAACCTCTTCCAGCGGAAGTCAAGCAAGAAGAGGAAGAAGAAGACAGGCCACCAACTGCCCCTCCCCCTGCGCGGCCGCCTATCAAGAAGCCAGCTGGCAGACCATCGGACAGTGGCCCTCCTCCATTTAGACCACCTCTGAAGAAGCCTATAGGGGGAAGATCTCCTTCTGGCAGCGAAGACAGGAAGCCTCCAGTGCCCAAGCTGAAGGAAAGAGAGCCAGCCCAAGTCAGTTCCAGTCCCAAGTTACCCGATAGAGATGGGGCACGAGGTGTCTTGAAGAACCCACCTATTTCACCCGAAGTACAGAAAGAACCCATCAGTAGTCCTGAGTCTGACCCGATGTCACCCAAGGATCAACTGAAGAAATTCACTTACAAGTGAGAAACAGAAATGCAGTTTGTAAATATTCAATGATTTATTCACCCATATTTGTTTGTTTGCTTGTTGTTGTTGTTTTTGCTTTGTTGCTTTTTCTTTTGCGTGTGTTTGCACATACGTTCATATGTATGTATTATTTCAGGCCTTACACAAAAGGAGGCTCTTCCGATGCTGTTCCTTCAAGGGGCATCCCCACATCATCGAGCCAAGAATTCTCAAGGTATTATTTGAGGTGGAAAATTCTGTAGCATCTTTTTTTTTTTAGTTGAATTTTAAAAAAACAAAAAAACAATTCTGTTTTGTGTATTCAGATGGTAATGAATGTTGTGCAGGCACACCACTTGCCTAGTCTGACTCGTACATGCATGACTATTGCATTGCACTGATGCTATGTTGTGCAGGCATACCACTTGCCTAGTCTGACTCTTACATGCATGACTATTGCATTGCACTGGTGCTATGTTGTGCAGGCACACCACTTGCCTAGTCTGACTCTTACATGCATGACTATTGCATTGCACTGATGCTATGTTGTGCAGGCACACCACTTGCCTAGTCTGACTCTTACATGCATGACTATTGCATTGCACTGGTGCTATGTTGTGCAGGCACACCACTTGCCTAGTCTGACTCTTACATGCATGACTATTGCATTGCACTGATGCTATGTTGTGCAGGCACACCACTTGCCTAGTCTGACTCTTACATGCATGACTATTGCATTGCACTGATGCTATGTTGTGCAGGCACACCACTTGCCTAGTCTGACTCTTACATGCATGACTATTGCATTGCACTGGTGCTATGTTGTGCAGGACACCACTTGCATAGCGACTCTACATGCAGACTAGTGCATTGCACTGATGCTTGTTGTGCAGGCACACACTGCACTGACTATTGCTATTGCACTGGTGCTACGTAGGCACACCACTTGCCTAGTCTGACTCTTACATGCATGACTATTGCATTGCACTGGTGCTATGTTGTGCAGGCACACCACTTGCCTAGTCTGACTCTTACATGCATGACTATTGCATTGCACTGATGCTTTGTTGTGCAGGCACACCACTTGCCTAGTCTGACTCTTACATGCATGACTATTGCATTGCACTGGTGCTATGTTGTGCAGGCACACCACTTGCCTAGTCTGACTCTTACATGCATGACTATTGCATTGCACTGGTGCTATGTTGTGCAGGCACACCACTTGCCTAGTCTGACTCTTACATGCATGACTATTGCATTGCACTGGTGCTATGTTGTGCAGGCACACCACTTGCCTAGTCTGCCTCTTACATGCATGACTATTGCATTGCACTGATGCTATGTTGTGCAGGCACACCACTTGCCTAGTCTGACTCTTACATGCATGACTATTGCATTGCACTGATGCTATGTTGTGCAGGCACACCACTTGCCTAGTCTGACTCTTACATGCATGACTATTGCATTGCACTGGTGCTATGTTGTGCAGGCACACCACTTGCCTAGTCTGACTCTTACATGCATGACTATTGCATTGCACTGATGCTATGTTGTGCAGGCACACCACTTGCCTAGTCTGACTCTTACATGCATGACTATTGCATTGCACTGGTGCTATGTTGTGCAGGCACACCACTTGCCTAGTCTGACTCTTACATGCATGACTATTGCATTGCACTGATGCTATGGTTATCTTCTGTGTGCTAGTATGCACGACTTTATAGTAGCAAAATTGACTTTATATTTTTCTTTTCCAAAAGTCATTTCATTTAATGTCCATACATACATTGATTTTTTTAGATCAACTGAAGGTCAAGTTCCAAGCCTCCCTGGTAGAAATCCTCCTCCAGCATCGCGTGGACCAGCAGCTCATCATGAAGACACGCCTCCTTCACTTCCCGGAAGGAACTCAGGGGCACCAAGTCTTCCTGACAGAAACGCTCCTCCTAAGCTGCCCCCTGAACCTGAGCCTGCACCCCCTAGCCTGCCCCCTAGCCTGCCCCCGAGTTTGCCGGGTAGAAATGCCCCCTCACACAGACCACCTCCAGAACCTGACAATTTGGCACCTAGCCTTCTGGGAAGAAATCAACCTTCTAACCGGCCTCCCCCGCCTGAAGTGCAAAGTTCAGTCCCTTCACTTCCATCCAGGAATCCTCCTTCCCATAGACCACCCCCTGAGCCTGAAGAGTTGGGCCCCCCAAGCCTACCTGGCAGAAATCCTCCATCTGGAGGTCCAAAACCTTCGTCACAATTTGTAAGTTTATAGTTATGATTCGGATACGTGGATTACATTCTATGATGCTTTATTTTTTTTATTTTTTTTTTTATTTGTTTGTGTTTTGTTGTTGTTGTTTTATTTGTTTATTAGCTTCCTTATTAGGTTCATTCGATTCATTACTTTTCACTCTGGTCTTTGCAGTAAGCTTTTAAATGGGATATGCTATTTTAGTTACACACACATGCACACACACACATGCACACACATGCACACACACATGCACACACATGCACACACACGCACACACATGCACACATCTAAAAGTACAAAATAAAATTTCTTACTATGCAGTCTGTGGAGGTTCTGCTGACAATGTCTCCCATCTCCCTTTCTCCTTCAAAAAGAAAAGTAGTCTATCCTCTGAAATAAGAAATACATTACAGAACAAGAATCTATTCTGGTCCTTGACTTTTATATTGCCATGTCCCAACAACGCACATCACTCTTCTCTCAGGAATGCAATTACATATGTTCATTTCTAGTTCCATTTGTGTCCAAATTCTTCTTATGTGAGGCTTGGCTCCACACAGTCTTAAAAAAAGGAATTTAAAATCTGTCTTTCATAGAAAAACTATGAATTGATCAAATTTGAAGCAAACTTCGTGGAAGATTGATGCAGATGTCATCACAATCACTTCTGTAACCAACTACCATGCTTAACATCTAACTAGTACAGTAGATGTCGTGTGCTCTGATCCATTAGCTTTCTTGTCCAGTTTTCAAAGCTAACCTTGTTTTCATGCACAAGCATTTATGATGGTTTATTGGCAGTTACTGCTCATCATCATTCAACATCATCATCGTCGTCGTCGTCATCAACATCATCGTCATCATCAACATCATCATCATCGTCATTATCATCGTCATCATCATCGTCGTCGTCACACTTACACATACACAACATTTGCAGCACCACCACACAGTGACATGATAGGATTGGATGCATATTGACTTGATCCAGCTATTATACTCCAAGTAGTGAGGAAGTTTGGCTGGCAAGATTAGAGAGATAAGACTGTGTCTTTTAATTGAAACTGTGACATTCCATAGTGTGAGTCATCAGATGTTTGGTTTATAACAATACTTTAAGCATGTTTTAGTTAGTTTGGTTGAACAAAGTCGCGCTGTCTATTCCACAGTCTTCACACAATTTCTCTCGTTTTTGGCAAACATGTCCAATGCAGAAATTAAGTTGAGAGCATTAACATCAAATGAGCCTTGGGATGTAGAAGACAGCTATAAAAAGTTTCAGGGAAAAAATGGAATACATATAATATTTATGTAAAGGGTAGTGACATAGCAAGGCAAAATGGAAGAAATTGCATAGATTGAGCCTAAGAAAATGTCGCTTGACTCGCTCTCTCTCCCGATATCCCTTTAAAAGTTCTTATTTGAAGCAGTTGTAATTCCTGATTCTTTTGTTCTTCTAAAGTCCCATCTACTACTAGTTTCAAAAGATCTTAAGCTGCACTTCTTGTCGACTAACAGCACTACATTCAAAATGGCGACGAGCTGCCATAGCAGCTGTGTGTTCCACAGTTACCTGATGTGTGTTCTGTTGCCATGGTGAAGTCACTCAGTACATGTACTCACACAGCATTTGTGTGCGTGCGTGTGAGAGAGAGAGATGAGTTTTGCTCATTATTGTAAGTTAACTTAGGTAGCTTGTAAATTGACTACAATCCTGGCTTCAAGAGGTGACTGAAAAGAAATTTAAGTTAATGTTCAGTTGGTATGCAGGCCATTGCTTTTTTTGTATTAGAATTAGCATATTCGTTGAATTTCATAAGAAGAGGTTTTGGTCGACAAAGATTAGACTATCAGAGTTAGTTTCTGAGTTGACACTGACACTAGCCTGTGTCAGGCAACGTGTGTCGTGTGTGTACGTATCAAACAACTGCCAGTGAATGGATCTACTAGGCTTTGTGTTGCACTACACAACACAATTACCAATGTGCTGGTCTTCTGCTGGATTTTATATAGCAGTATGGCCGCATTGAAACAGAACACCTACAAGTGCCCTCCGTCCCCCATTGAGAGTACATGAAGCAGAACCGGTAGCTTCCTATTGAGCTTATAAATACCGTCCTTTTTCGGTAGTTCAGCTGTCAGTTGCTACTAGCCTAAGTTTAAGTCAGGTTCATTGAGGAGTTTTGTAGTGTTGTTTGAGGTACTTGCCAATGGCTAAGTATTTTGGAATACGTCGCTCAAAAAGTGCAGCAGAATTGCCCAAGTGCCCTCATCCAGAACCTTACCACCGCATTTCAGCCAAGGACATTCTCCTGGGAAGAGTAGGTAGTCCGTGTTTCCACTAAGTTCACTGGATATCACTTCTTCATAGAGTGTTCCACAAATATCATCAGAAGGTTTGGTTTTGTGATCAGTAAAAGAATCAAGTATTTTAATAAGTTTTGGCTATGATAAAGTCAGCCAAGAGAAGTAGGAGTCAGTGTGATATCCAGTGATAGAGACAAGGCATACAATCCTTGCTCTGTTGACCTCATTCTTGTCTGACTGTTCCCCCTTTCCCCTGAGGTGAGCAGCTGCCATAATACTGTGGATGTTGCTATAGATCAGTGAGACTCCAGAAGCTGTGCCACCACTACCAGACAGGTCCTGGAGGAAGCATCCAACATACAGTGGAAAGGTAGCACCACTTTCAGTTATGACAACTTGACCACTGTCAGAAACACACCGGTGGACTGTACATGCAGTGACAGTAGTAGCAATAATAAGTTATAATAATAAATTGTTAAAGATATTGCTCGTGTGAAGAGCATAATATAGTACGACTTCTACGGTTCGCTACAGGATGTGCCTTGCAAACCAAAGTTTCGTGTTATTATTTATGATTTGCCATGGTAACTTCAGCCAGCGAGTTTTTTCTGGTTCACCACCAGGGCAGGTTGTACTTGTGTATGTGTCTTGTATATACATACATTATTTTATCTACTCACTTAAAAATAGTTTCATTGAAAAATAAATGATTTAGTTCCCCCACAACTGCACATGTATACAGAGAAGACTGTATATTCACTAAACTTGGGCATTGGTATCTGTATCTAGTCTGTTGTCAGTTGTAGTCCATCCAATATTTACTGGATGTGTAGTGAAATGTTTATTGTCAGAGTTTAATATTGTGCTATAGTATTACTATTACATCATCATCTACATTGTCATTAGATTTAAATTATTATCATCATCATATAATTAATTTCTATTAATTTTTATTTCTATTGTAATAGTATGTTCCTATATGTTCTGAATTGCCAAGAAGTATTTTTGAGAATTTACAATCCCATTAAATTGAAGGGGAATTGTTAGTAGCCAGCTAGCACTCGTGCAACTGACTACTTAAAATCTTGAGATTCGTGATCTAAACGTCGTCCACCTTAGAGGTCAATTAGTGCCGGGCTGAGTACAACTCTATCTACCATGCATCTGACCACTCATTGATATGGTTGGATGCAATCCTGTGTACCAACCCCCCTAAATTATGACGTAAAGCTAACTATGTAGATTTTAAACAAAATGTAAATTATGACGGAATTACTTGATAGTTTATTTGTGGATCTTTTGGTCATGTTCTTCTTTGTCTTGTGTAAATGTAGAGTCCTGGACGATCCTTGCCTCCTGACTTACCTCCTTCACGGTGAGTAATGACTGCCTATTATATATAATATCACATGATCTAATAATTCATTTGTATACGTTTTTTTTTTGTTTTCTCCTTCAGACCTCCAGATATCTCCCGAAGAGTTCCAGGTGAGTAGTCAGTCATTTGTATTCTGGTGCAGATTTCACACTTGCAAGTCTAATTGAACAAAAGATTGCCCAACGCCAACTTTATTTTACATCCTTATATGTCAACCTAATACTCAGGGCTGTTTTTGTTTTGTTTTTACATGCTTTGTGCCTCTTTGTACCTTTTTAGTCTTCCTGGTTTGTTTGTTGTTTTTGTTTGTTTTGTTGTTGTTGTTTTTTTTGTTTTGTTTGTTTGCTTTTTTTATTTGTTTTTTGTGTGTCTATGCACTTCTGCCAAATTATTAGATTGATATGCCAAATAAGGGGTAGTATGTTTAGAAACAACTGTTTGTGATGCTGTGTGGGTGTGGCAGTATCACAGAACAATGCGGAGGAAGTGGTAGTTTGTGTGCATTGATATAGTGGGTGTGGTTTATACTATACAATATACCAATATAGTGGGTGTGGTTGATACTACTCTACACTATATCGATATAGTGGGTGTGGTTGATACTACTCTACACTATATGAATATAGTGGGTGTGGTTACTACTACTACTGACAATATAGTTAAGATGTGGTTCACTCACGTGTGTATTATAAATTGACTGGAAGTTGTTGTTGCATTAATTATCTCCATGTCTCCATGTGTCCTCTTCCTCAGAACCTGCTGAAGAACCTTCATTGCCAGCACGCCCAGTTAAGCCCGGGAGTGAGAAATCTCCTGCCAGCCACAGCTGGTACCATGCCAACCTGGACCGCAAGAGAGCTGAAGCCATGCTTCGCAAGTATAGCAAGGTAAACAATGCTGTTGTTGTTGTTGTTGTTGTTGTTGAAATGGAGAGGACAAGGAAGTGAATGTTATTGACACTAGATAGTTTACCAGTGACACCACAAGCTTATATGGCTATTGCTCCCTTGTAAAACACGTGATATAAATAAAGTTTGATGAATCGTCATCAGACTAGGACTCGATCAGCATCTCATTATGTGTGGCATTCATAGCAATCTATTACCTGTTCATATTACCAGTAGTGAACGGTGTGCTTGTCTTGTGTGTAGGATGGTACTTATATTGTTCGAGACAGCACTAAAGTGAGTGGGGAGTATTCTCTCTCTTTGTGGTTTGGAGGTGGCATTCGACATTTAAGGTAAGTTGGAGCAATTCTATCGAGAGTGAATCTATTGTGCATACACAAGTATGAATTTCTGTTAGATTTTCCTTTTCCTCCGTTGGTCTTGCTATTTAGTGAGGAGCTGGCTTTGGCTTAGGCTTATGAAACCTTTAGATAAATGTATGGTATACAGAAAGTCAGTTCAGAACAATGTCACTAGAGCTTCAGCTTCCCCCACAAACATATCCCCTCACGCACATACACACACACACACACACACACAACACATGCATACATTTGTGCCAATTTTTTAAATTTATTTTTACTTTTTATTGGTGTGTACTCATGGCTTATATAACATTCCAGCCAAGATCTTGTTGTGTTTCATACCCCATTTGCCTCACATTACAATCTATATCCCCCCTTCCCCTTCCTTCTCCCCAAGTATTCAATGTTTTTGGGGGGGTTTTCCTTGCAGAATCAGGTTGAGGCCAGACAAGAGGTTTGTTCTTGGTGAAGAAAAATCTGATGAAAATGTAAGTTACAGTTATAATGCTGCAGTCAGGATTACACTTGCATTGTGTCATGCTTTGTTGTTTACATGTGTGTGCATTTGCATGTGCAGGCATTCTTTTCAGTGGTGGAATTGATCCAGCATCACAAGCAGCAGCCCCTTCATCTGAAGTCAGGTGGAGAGACAACACTCGTGTATGAATGTCCACATTAGAACTCACTGAGCAAGCACCACCCGTTATCCTGACAGAGATACATACCATTGTCAAATAATAATAATAATAAATCAATTAATTCATACTAGCTCTGTTGTGTTTTTCTGTTTTGTTTTGTTTGTATATTGATGTATTGCATTTTATGATCTCGGCATCATTATTTCATTGACTTTGAAACCATTATTGCTATATCATAACACTTGAGCAACTCTTGTTGGATGTATTTTTAAAGATATTTTTATATTACAATAGTTTAAGTTGAAATGGAGTGCTTGATAGACAACCACTTAATGTACATATAAATAAAATTAAAAAAAGAATATTAAATAAAAAATGTTGGAATGAAGAATACTGAATGCCTAGGCAAATCTAAATGGTGCAGACACTAAGCCACGACTGGACGGAAAATTTGAACCTTGAGTTTTACTGGAAGGAATGTCACTTTTCTTGGGTTTGTTCTGGGACACTTTGCTGCGTGTCTTTGCACTGGAGTCTCCACCACTGTGAAAGACAACATATTACAAATACATGGTCTTGTATGTCCTGCATGCTATTACAGTGATAAAAAATAACAACAACAACAACAAAAAACAAAAACAAAAAAACAAAAAAAACAATGGCTATCATTTAAATTTTTAGTTATGGTTGTAAATTATTATCATTACAGCCTTACCCAGCATCTATGAGAATCTCCTCTTCATTCATTTGAGACATCTCTGGCTTCGCATTGTAACCACTGGATGTCAACTCAAAATCTCGTGTAGTTCGACTGGGCATGTCCAACTCAATCTTCAGAATGTTGTCAGTCTGAAAAAAAAAATTTATAAACCCATAACTCAGTGAAACTTATGTCTCACCATAAATCTAGGGTCTCCGCCTCTGGCTGCTATCCTGGCATATGTGGTGACTGGATACAGATTGGATATGGTGGACACTGGACGAGCCTCAGGCCTACAAACAAAATGGGGAAAAAGTTTAATTAGAAACTGGATGACCTGACTGGTACTACTGAACATAAACACACACACACACACAACACATACACACACACACAACACATACACACACACACAACACACAACACACAGTAAACATGTATCAGTGCCAGAGTCCTGGCTTATGTAAACAACCACATATTTAACTGAAAGAATGGCTTTATAGTAACATCAGAGAATTTATCAGCAGTTAGTTTCAGTTTAGTAACATTACTAGTGATGTGCTTGAGCACAAATGGCGAGCGAGCCTGTGTACAAACGAAATACTTCAGAAGAATCTATCAGTCCACTCTAAAAGTATAAGAACGTAGCCATTGTGACCATACTTTATCTAACAAATACAGAACTACTTTCTTACCTCAATTTTAATTTAAGAGTACTGGTAATTTTTGTAGTCAGAGTTTTTTAAAATTACATCTGGTAAAGGATCTCAACACCATAGTAACCATTCAATATAACATTTTGCGACTTGGAAAAAACAAGAAGTTCTAAAGAATTACTGCACGGTGCTGAGTCTAACAGTTTACGAAGGGGTAAACAATACATTTTGGGATGGCAGCAACCTGGACTCTGCACACTCAATTCAGTGTAACACGGTTTCTGAATGATACGGGATCGCTAAACGGAAATATTCTGTTTAGTTGAGGTATGGGAAGGGGTAGACCATGATGAAAACACGAAATCGCGAGGGTTAAAGTACAAAATGACATACATACGTCCACACATACAAATATCCCCTTTTCAGTTGTGTTACCCCTGATAGTGTCTATAGCTTGCCTTGCTTGCTCGCCAATAATTACATAATATTATAATACAATACTCTAAGTACCAGTTATTGAATTTATGATGATACAGCACAAAGGATAATACTCATAGCAGATTTTTCTTTTTTTTTTGGTTTGAGAAAGTGTTGTGTAATAATTGTTAATTGGGATACAAAATTCTGTCCCAGTTATAATTTCCACTGGTGACTACACTTTACCAACTCACCAGTGTCCAGGGTCCTGTGTTTTGCTCTGATTGAGGACCCACTCTTCTTCTTCCTCCTTGTATACTACTCTGTCCTTCACCTTCTTCACCTCATCAGGAGAAATGAAATTGTCTATTATTACAGACCTACAAAATACCACTTACTTTGACACACTTTATAGAAATAATTAAATGTGTACCCTACCTGAGTTTTTGTTCTTGCTGGAGATTGGATATGGTGAGAGCAAGCTCCTCCCTAATTCTCATCTGCTCATTATGAAAATCAGCAATCTCTGCACGAGCGCTCTTCAGCTTGAACTTGATCTGGTAATGCATACACACACACACACACACACACACACACACACACACACACACACAATTTAGCACTTAACAATAATTTAATCATTTATGGACATACTTTTTGAAGTTTCTTTGTCTTTATGTCTATTTCTTCCTGGAGAGAGGTGTAGGTTCCCTTCAGTTCTAGGTTACTCTCTTCCTTTTTTTCCAATTCCTGCCTGATCTGTCTTTCTTTGCGCTGAAGGTTTATATCAAACTGCCATTCTGGTCACCATCTCTCAATGAGACTTCCTTACCTTCTGTTCTATAACCTCCTGGTGTTTTCTCTCCAGAGCTTTCTTGGCCTCATTGGACCGGTCTTTGACATTTCCTCCCAGCAGCTTGCTTTCCATGGCTGTTATCTTGGCCGCAAGTTGGTCTCTCTTGCTCTGCTCCTTCAGTAGAAGCTTCTCTCTGCTTTGCACTTCTGCGAGCAGTTTTTCTTTTTCCTATTGCAAATCCAATACATGAAGCCAGAAACAAATCTCAAATATTAGTTGTTGTGCTTTATAGCTAACATTGTTGCTCACTCACTGCTGACAATAGTTCCTTGTTTTGAAGAACAGATATCTTCTGTTCTTCTAACTGCTGCTGCTGTTCCTTCAGACTCTGTGACTCCAGACTTGTTCGATCTGATTCAGTGACAGATTCCGTCTCATCACAAGTCCCCACTAATAGAAAACAAAAGGAATGTGATCCACAAATAGTAATTGTTCCTGTGAACTTTGCCTGCACAAGTTCCTCTGATAGTATTACCTGAACTTCCAGATCCCTGGTACTTCCCTTTCCCTTTCTTCTTTCTCTTCTCCAGCAGTTCCTTGAGCCGTATAATCTCATCTTGATACTCCCTGAGCAAGGCATCCTTCGGATCTTCATTAATGCGTGGTTTGTTAGTGATGTGCTTCGCTCGACTGGCGTATCTGAATAGAAACAGTAATTAAATGGGAAGGAAGTGCAGGAAAAGGGCCAGGCTATTAGGAAGTGCCAGGATAAGGTGGTCAGGCTATTAGGAAGTGCCAGGATAAGGTGGTCAGGCTGATGCTGACAGGCAACTCTTAGTCTGAAGCCAAATACAGAAGTACACTTGTACAGACAGCACATTTCTAAATGCTGGAAGAAAAATATTTAATTGTAATTATTTCAGCTGAGAATGACTGAATTATCTCCAAGTTAATCGTAAGACTATACCTATAGGTAAAAACCTATATGTAACATTACTGTAAAAAGATGCTGGAATAAGAAGATTTAAGAAGTACATATTTCATTATGTAAGACTAACAAATACTTACCTCAGAGTGGACAAAGTTTCTTCATAGTTATACTCTGCTGGTCCCTATAAAAGTAATGAGATAACACGACGCTGATGATGTAATGCAGTCTGTCTCACAATGTTGGCCACCATGACAGTCTTGGCATTGCCTCCCAGAGAGTCCTGCAGCAGACGTGTGAGTCTGGAGTCTCGGTAAGGGATATGAGTGCTTTTACCATCCACCTGCACACACGTGGTGATGACATCAGATGACATCATAACAACAGTATTCAGGTATCTTACCAACGCAGATATCACATTGCCTAATGAAGACAGGGAGAGGTTGATTTTGGCGGCTTCTTTGAATCGGTCACCCTTTTCAAGAGCAAAAACGTAAAACATGATGACTGTTACTACTAGTACTACTTCTAGTAACAGTAATAAAAAGATAGCAAGCATGCATACAATTAGGTAAAAGTTGTAATTTGATAATTATACACAGCACAATGGTGAAACCATATTGGAGCTAAAACAAAAAAATCATTGGGCCGCACACTACAGCACCATACAATTTATACATCGTGCAAAGCAACATGCCAAAACATATATCTATAATCATAAAAATAATCTCAATTATTTAAACTTTTGTAATTTGCTCAATTTCACAGCTCACCAAAATAATAAATAATAATTCTAATATTATAATTATTATTATAATAATATTAATATTAATTATAATAATAATTATTAATATAAAAATAATACAAATCACAAACACTAGAATACCTATATAATACTTACAGTTGCATGGGTTTTAGACTGGCGTTCACTACCAGCCAGATCCACCAAATTAAGTTTTCCCGCACGTATGTGATACTGGCCATCTTCTCTGAGCTAAATAACAACAACAACAACAACAACGACAATACAACAGAGGCCTATAGAAGTGGCTAGATTAATGGACAAACTCACAGCAGAACACTCCACGGTGATGATGAAGATGGCGTGGGACCGAGATGAATGTTCATTCATGGCAGTGCAACTAAAAAACACACACACACACGTCCATAATATTAATATAAGGAGGTCTAGTAAAATATTATTTCATGGAGTGATGTGCTTCAATATATCAATATTCTAATTGTGTCAAGGAAATTAATCCATAATCTATATATTGTACTTATACCTTACTATGCCTCAGTGATGCTCCTCAATACATAAATTAAAACTCTGAAATATAAAATTTCTGTCAAAATGTGATTCTATTTTAATAACCCATAAACTCGATTCAGGCATCCCATCTTACATCTTAAGTTAGTCTCTCACCCAACGGATCTGTTCTTATTCCCCACTGTCATGACATGCTCTATCTCTTTGACACTCTTAGCCACAAACGAGGACAAGTCCTTGACATAGACTCCAGTGTCCGGCCGCTCCTTGAGATCAAGCCTCCGAGTATGGTCCTTGCTCAGGAGATCTCTGATTTCTTCCAAGTATATCTCCAGGTAAGAGGCTCGCACCAAATAGTGCTCATCATTGCTACGAGATATATGCGTGAATATGTGTTCAAAAGAGTTGGGAATGACTCCTCTCTTGTCCGGGTTGTCTCGGTCTCCTGCAAGTTAAAGAAAGTAGTGTTAGTATCAATTTGGCCACTTCATACTACAACTTCAAATATATCACTCATCATAGCTTCATACAGCGACCTACAATTCAGTCATTATCAGCTAAAATATTTTTAAAGCACAGTTTTTCTGCATTTGCATCCAAATAATATACACAACATTTCACTGCGTGAAGAAATAGTCTTTTAGGCCTTAATAAGATCACATGCAATTAGTCTCCCAGTCCGCTCACCTTCCATGGTGTACGTCTTCCCAGTTCCTGTCTGCCCATAGGCAAACACTGTACCTGTACAGATTGCATGTATAAAGCAGGTGTTTCTGCAATATCTCAGCATATCCTCACCATTGAAGCCCTTCAGCACTGCATCCACAATAGGTCTGAAGGTCTCATCATAGAGGTCCAGTTGTTTGGAGCTGTAAAGGCACAATAACAAAACGCAGCCATAAATTTTCGTGTCATTGCGTTTGTGATAAAGTTCTCCTTACTTCCTGTCGTACACGGCATCATAGGTAAACTCTCTTTTGGCCTCGTCTGGTCTGACCTTGGGGTTGAACAGCAGGACAGACCCCCTGAGAGGGTCCATTTCAACAATCCTGAAGCAGTGACATACATTCGTAGTAGTAGTAGTAGTAGTAGTAGTAGGTGTCGCAGGAAGGAGATGATTAAGTGGTACAGATAGTTTTAGAAAAAAAGAAAAAGCCCACAAAATGTACCGATTAGGGGGTGATTTATATTTATTCATGAAATATAAGTGGTTTTCATGAGAGTATATTGGCTTGATACATGGTGCCCACCACCCTCCCCCCCAACTTTGAAGCAGTTTCCATCGCCCCTGCTAATTCAAAATGAGCAGTCGAAAGAAGGGAGGTATAAAGGGCCCTCGTATAAGTGTAAATAATTTTACTTACGGTACCTTTTGTATTTAGCCTTCTGTTCATCTTCACTCAGTGGTCTGCATCGCACCACCACTCTGACAGTCTCAGACTTGCTCTAATAGACACAAAACATTCACAGCTGATAATTGTCACTCTGACAATCAAAATGTGCACCACTGTGTTGAGACAGTAGAGATATTCCAGGGGAAGAAAGGAGTGGAAAATGTGATTGAAGAAAATGGATCCATTAGAAATATGTCATTCTATATATGATAGGAAAATGTGCCCTCTGAACCTGCTAGTCCGAAATATTGCACCAGTTTGTCAGCATTAGCTAGCTAGTTGCTACGGCAACCATACTCGTAAACATACCATTATAGCTGTTTTCTAGCAAATAAACTCCAATTGTAAATCCGTAAGAAGACTCCAAATACCTCATTTATTCGTAGCTACAATAGTAATACACAGCTGCTACGGCGGCTCATTATAGCAAGTGATACCGCTGCAATCCCTCGCGCCATATACAATTTGAGGGAGGAGGGGGGATAAGAAGGGGAAGTTACGTTTGGAACGACACTTTACTCAATTCTTCAATAGGTAAAGGGTTTCTAGAATTGAAATAAATTGGCGGGGTAAAGCGAAAAACAAGTGTGCTCAAGCACTTCATCTTGCGTCTGCTCACTCGCTCTCGGTCTAATCTGACACTGACTCAGTAGAATGGAGAAAAGATATTGTCCCAACCATAAAGGTATGTAGAAATAATTAACACTATTCATATGTCCAGTGTATGGTATTTTCATGCTAGTACAGTAGACCCTCTCATATTTGAATTTATATGGACCAAACCTGGTTGGTATGTGAAAAAAAAAGAAATAACAGCAATAGCTAGTTATTTGAAATGAATAATTTTCTTTACTGGTTTGCATATTTCTTAGTAACGGCTAGACCTCCAGTGAGCTAGTACTCTCTTTCAGTAGCTCATAGCTATTAGCACACACACTGACAGATTGACATGGCAAGGGGCATACATAGAGTGATGAAAGTATGGCTCAAAAGAGCTAGATCAGCCTGAAAAGAGAGAGATAAGGACAGGCATAATGCTGGAGCTCATTATGTGAGGCCTAGGGTCTACTGTATTGTATAGTCCTTTGATCTATGTCCAACACACTCACATACACACCAGCTCAGTTTTAAAACCCTGTCTGAGAACAGCACTATTGGAGATTTTAAGTCCCAGTCATCTGCTTCTTTATTTTATTTTTTCCCTTCCTCCGAGCAAAGTAATGAATTTAATCGGCAAATACTCTAGTTTAGTATTTATAAGCAAAAAACTAATTCCACATTCACTCGACTGAGTAAACCAATGAATGATAGAAAGAAGAGAAGAAAGTGTGTCAGATTTGTCATATGGGTGTATCTCACTGAGTGTCAATGTAACTACTTTCTTTTCCTCCTCTTCCAGACTTAGTATGCGTGTTGAAGACTGGCACCAAGGAGGGCAAGAATTATGGTAGGCACTACTACATGTGTGTCAAGATGTGCGGCTACTCTGACAAGATGAATGCAAGGTAAAGTAGTATGTACTGCACCAGTGCTTTGTGTGTTGCATCTAATGGAAAACTGCACCCCCCACTCACATGTAGGTTGTCTCTGAATGACTGTACTAAACATGGAGCCTTGATCAGTGTACGGAAGTGGACACGGGACAATTGGTACTTGCTCTGTTGATTTTGTTTTGTTGTTGTTGTTGTTGTTTCATTTAATCAAAATTACTATTGCTTTGTTGTGTATATTGTTCAGTATTCAGTACAAGTGTCAGAAGTCGGCTGAGAGTGGTTGGTGTGGTAGCTACTCTCCAGCCTCTGAAGTGAGTTAGTTGTAGTTCATGCTATTTGCCCAGTTTGTAGTTTAGTTTCAGTGTGCACTTTGACCCGTTTAGACTATTGCTATTGATAAGGAGAATACACCATCTAATCAAGAAAGACAGGACAACATGGGGTCTATTGTAAAGAGGTATGAGATATGCCTGAATATGGTGTGTGTTTGTTTATTATTCCCTCAGTGCACATGTGCGTGAGGATTACAGTACACAGTATGTCTGTCAGTCGGTCGGTCATTCTGTCACACAGCAGCACCCCTTTAGTCATACCGTAATCACATGAGTAAGTCATTTCTTTGCTGCCCGCAGTAGTTTGCTATATGCAAGGAAGTTAACAAGTGCTGGAAGTGGAGCTAATAAATTATTCATTTGGTCTGAATGATTTTGTAATAGTGTGTAGTAGTGCTGAGGGGTCGCACCTTTGGTGCTTCATATTGTCTATTATTTATTATTGCTATTATTATTATTTGTTTATTTCTATTATTATTGCTACTATTTATCATTATTATTATTATTATTATCATTATTATTTATTATTATTATTATTATTATTATTATTATAGTGTACAAGTGTATAGTTTAAATGACACTGTAGGCTGCATCAAAACTCTACACAGCAGAAAATTGCACATGTGGTCTCTGACAGTCAAGCTAGCCCTGCACTTGCCATTGGAAGGGAAGTAGAGGCCAACAAAGGTGAAATGGATGACAGAAGTGGCGGAAAGCAAAGGAAAGAAGAAATGCCACAGAGCAGTAGAGAAGAAGAAAGTGTGGCAGATATGTCTTACGAGTGCATCACAGAAAAAATGGCGGACATGTCCTTTGAAAGTGAAGGGACTGGTAAGTGTAGAAACGAGGTGTGAGGAAGACTTAAGATGCCATGTTTCATGCCGTGGATGTGTGTTCTAGCAAAGTGTGATAGGCCTTCTCTGGCTCAGGCCGAGTCCTCTGATCACCAGGGTTCTCTGGCCAAAACTCCATCTGACCAACTGTCCATGCCACGCCCCTCTGTATCAGCACACCCTCTCTCTGCTGATCACCGACATGGAAGATTTGGATTCCAGGAAGATCTAACACCTCTGCACGCGCAGCCACGCCCCAGTGGGCACTCGGAGCCACACCCCAATGCTCACTCACAGCCACGCCCCAATGCTCACTCACAGCCACGCCCCAGTGGGCTCTCGGACCCACGCCCCAGTGGGCACTCGGAGCCACACCCCAGTGGACACTCAGAGCCACGCCCCAGTGGGCACTCACAGCCACACCCCAGTGGACACTCAAAACCACACTCCAGTGGGCACTCAAAACCACACCCCAGTGGGCACTCACAGCCACACCCCAGTGGACACTCAAAACCACACTCCAGTGGGCACTCACAGCCACACCCCAGTGGACACTCAAAACCACACTCCAGTGGGCACTCAAAACCACACCCCAGTGGGCACTCACAACCACACCCCAGTGGGCACTCACAGCCACACCCCAGTGGACACTCACAACCACACCCCAGTGGGCACTCACAACCACACCCCAGTGGGCACTCACAGTCACGCCCCATGACTACGTCTCAAACCATTCAGCGACACACTTTGAGTCACAATCCTCCTACAGTCAACTCTCAGAGATCCTCCCAGCCTCCTCCTACGTCTAGTTCTTCTGAGCCTGCGCCACGAGCTGCTGCTGCATTCAGCGAGCCACAAGAAGAGAAGACTATTGCTCGGCAGATGTCTGCCCAGCAAACCCACAAGCAGTTGGAGTCACAAGACTTGAAGGAACCGGTGAACGAGCCCGTGCAGTCGGAACATTTCAAAGTTGGGTATCAATCCAAGAAAGTCATTCAACAGTTGAATGAGATTGATGTACGTTGTAACTAAGGTGACATGTGCATAGTTGGGGCTCAAGTAATGTGGGTGTGGCAGGTACGTATTACTGTTATCTCGGGAGGTTTATATTTTATCGTACAACTGTGAATTATTGGGGGGGAGGGGGATTTGCTGGCTCATGAATTAGCAATGGTAGAGAGTTCCTCTGTAGTAAGCTACTCTTTCATTTTTTCATTCATTCAGCTTGTGTTGTCACATCTTCATAGCTTCTTTTACAAATGGTAGGAGCAAGGAAATGCACTTGCCACAAGTTCCTGGCAAGATGTCGAGTGGTCATAGCATTAAGCGTGTTCAATAAGTCTGTTATCTGGAGGAATATAATCCTTGGAAGAATTTTTTTTTTCCCCTGACCTGGAGAAAGCAGTCAGGTTAAACTCTATATTTCAGGACCTATCAGTTATAGTGTTATATCCCCTAAGTCTGTTTAGTACCTTTATTTGTTTCTACTTGCACCTGCTTGAACTGTGTATGAAATATAGCTCACTCTCCAATGTCCACATGCAGTTTGATACTTCAAATTATTGATTCAATGTAGTTTGATTTTGAACTGGTAGTTCCAAATACACCTCACCTTCTTTCTCTCTCTTTCTTTAGTCCATGATAACTCACATGGCTCATAGACTGCCAGATGGAGGAGCTGACTTGAAGGCTAAGAGGGAGCAGCTCTTGGCCCGACTCAGAGAGATGAAGAAACCTGTCAACATTCACGCCATCCAGCAACTGCAGCAGCAACAGCAGCGCCATCCTTCTCACGGTCTAGCCATGCAAGCTCGGATACTCACCAACAATGTGGTGGAACATCTGCACAAGTGAGACTAGCAATAGAGAGAGTACTGAGTGAGTGAATAGATGGGGAAATATGAGGATGATTATTATTATCATTATTACTACTACTATTATTACTAGCAAGTACCCTGCCACACATTATTATTATTATTCTCTACCACTTGGTTAACAATTAATTGCCCTTTTGTCTTATCTTTGCCTTCTGTTTTGAAACCTACACCACTTTCCGCACCTATTCCACCTGCTTTTTAGTTACAACTAATATACTTATTCTACTGGATGTGATGACACCTTACCCATTCAGGTATGTCTATGCTTTACCAAACTGTTTAAGCTAACGAATTACTTATGAATACACACCGTTGTCGGTTGCTGTCATCGTCGTTACTGACACACAAGCATATTATTATATAGATTATTACTATTAAAATTGTTATGGTTAATATTGTCATTGTTGCTGTTATTGTTGTTATTATTGGCAAGCGAGCAAGACACTCTTGGGGTAACACAGTTGAAAATCGGGGATATTTGTTTTATATATACTAGTGGTGTGCTTGAGCACAAATGGCGAGCAAGCCTTAAACTACACTATTGTTAAATGATTGATTTTAACAACTAACACTCAAGCTACAAAAATAAAGTCGAGTTTTTAAATTACGTATGCGGTAAAGGGGATTCAATGCCATAGTAACTGCTCCCCGCAACTATTTAAATTGAAAAAGAAGCAACAATATCAAGTCTCGTTATTTAAATTTTTCTTTGTGATATTCTTAATAGTAGTTGTAATGCACAATACTTTCACACAACTGAACATACCTACGCAAAACTTACCTTCGTGATTCGTCTAGTGGACAATGCATTTTCAAGTAAATACTGTTGAGTAGGGCTTATAACTGTGACAAATAGCGTATTAACTTACCACCGCCACTAACTCGAATAGAAATGGAGCTCCCATAAGTTTTTGAGTTTTAACTGCACCCGCAAAACAATTCAAAGCGGTAAACAATTCAATTTCTAAGGTGATACGGGTAATGGTCGCTAAACCGGAGGATTCTGTTTAGTAAAGTTTGGGACGGGGTCGAACGCGAACGAACACAAAAATATGGAGGGTCAAAGTACAAAATGACATACGTACGTCCATACATACCGATAACAAACATTCCCGATTTTCAATTGTGTTACCCCTGTGTCTCGCTCGCTCGCCAATTATGTGTGGACATATGTATGTCATTTTGTACTTTGACCCTCACATATTTTTGTGTTAGCTCGGTGTTCAACCCTGTCCCAATACTGCACTAAACAGAATCCTCTGGTTTATCGATCATTACCCGTATCATCCTAGAAATTGAATTGTTTTCCGCTTTGAATTCTTTTGCGGGTGCAGTTAAAACTCAAAAACTTGGAATTCCATTTCTATTTGGGTTAGTGGCGGTGGTAAGTTAATATGCTATTAGTCACAGTTATAAGCCCTACTCAACAGTATTTACTTGAAAATGCATTGTCCACTTGACGAACCACGTAGGTAAGTCTTGTGTAGGTATGTTCAGTTGTGTGTGAAAGTATTGTGCATTACAACTACTACTTAGCTAAAGAATATCACAAAGAAAACGTTTAAATAATGTGATTTTTTTATTTTTATTTATTTATTTATTTTTTTATTTATTTCAATTTAAACAGTTGCGGGAGTGGTTACTATGGCATTGAATCCCCTTTACCAGAGAAAAATTCGACTTTTTTTTAGTAGCTTGAGTGTCAGAAGTTAAAATCAAACGTTCAACAATAGTGTTGTTTTAAGCTCACTCGCCATTTGTGCTCAAGCACATCACTAGTTATTATTTAAAGTGTGTCTTGAATGTTGTTGTGTGTCAGATCTCTGAAGGACTGTCCTGTGCATGACGAGATGATGGAGGATCCTGAGGGTTTAAAGGTCAATCTGATGCCCCATCAGAGTAGGGCACTGGCGTGGATGGCATGGAGAGAGAAGCAGTTACCGCCTGGGGGGATTTTAGGTCAGAGTTTACTTATGCCATTGAATTATATCCTCACTTTTCTGATCTGTGCAGCTGATGACATGGGTCTTGGCAAGACCCTGACAATGCTGTCTCTGATAGCAACTGGTCTGGATCCACCTACAGATCCAAGGAATAAAGAGTGGCTCAGAACTCCTCCAGCCAAACCTGGTGAGCTGCAGGAGTAGTTGAATGCTTAATCTGTGCACTTAATCCTCTGTAACTGGCCGCCTCTAATCCAGGCACTTCTTCTTTCTACCGGACACCTTAATATGCTAATTGACAATCTTTACCTTTTGCTAAACGTGATTTTACCTACTGCATTTATGTTGAGAGAGATTGGGTAGGTGGTATGTTAACCCAATAATGAGCTTCTTTGATTTCACTTCATAGCACAATAAACTAATCATGCACTGCACTAGCTACTAGAGTCTGATTTTATTTTCCAATATAGCAATTTTGTGAAATGCAGGCAGTTTTCCAGTCCCAAGGCACCCGGATTAGAGATAGTTAAAACGTATACATGTATACGCCTAGAATTACAGTTACAATCTCGATAGCCTTTGTGTAGTTACTTAAAATAGACTGCCCTTTCCCTGTGCACTTTATTACACATATATCTTAGCTCTGAAAAGCCAGGGATTACATGAGTTTACTGAGTTTGTGTGTGTGTGTGTGTGTGTGTGTGTGTGTGTGTGTGTAGATTTGTTGAGATGTGCAGGGACACTGGTGGTGTGTCCAGCTTCTCTCCTACTGCAATGGGAAAATGAAGTAAAGACGAAGTTTGTGCCATCTACCATGACAGTTTTGATCTACCACGGATCAAGTAGGACCAAAGACCCTCGAGTGTAAGTATGTATGTTTGTGTGTCAGGTTTTCAGGGCTAATGAATATGTATGCAGACCTTTTGGTGAAAGCACTTTTTATGGCAAGTCCTGTCGGTTGTCCATGAAAGTACACATTCTCTTGTGTTCTTGTATTGCTACTTCCAAACCTGTGGCATTATTACACTGATATCCAGTCTTCTTTAGGTCCAGGAGTAGCTCCAGGGGGTTGGGCTTGCAAAATCTTTCAAAAGAAGTATAAGGGGTGGTCTGTGTGTGTGTGTGTGTGGCAAGTGTAAGATCTGCCTCGACACGTGTGAAACACCTCAGCATGTGAAGCACTGACTGCCCTCATGTGTGGGTTTAAACAGGCCATCCTTACCAGATTGGTACAGTGGCAGATCACACAGTGACCTGCCTGACCCCATGTGACACACCACAAGCAAAGGGAAAAAAATGAAAACAATGTTTTTGGTTCTCACCTCCCACCCCCACCCTCCCCCTCCCAGCCTATGCATTTGCCCTGACCATTGGCTCATATATAACGTTAAACTAAAAATAAATTTTTACAGGTAAACAAATAAAAACCGAGAGCAAATTGTCTACATTCTGCATGCAAGTTTTTATTTTTAACCTGTTGCATTTGACAAAGTTCCCTAGTCTTGGAGCAATTACTCATGTCATCTAGACTGTTGAAAGCATTTGCTTGTGGGTGTTCACGGATCATTCACTGTTCTATTGCAAGACCCATTGTTGTTGGTGATTGGTACTTTATTTGACCCTTCCGATAAAAATAGTTACCAATATTATATATTTCAAATAAATTACATTTTCAGCATTTAGGCAAATTTCCACATCATCATTATCACTTATTTCATTTCCCTTGCAGTTTGCGTAGTCACGACATAGTGATCACCACTTATAACTTGGTGGGTACAGAAGCTAATACTGTACTGGAAGACGAAGCAGAGGAGGATAGAAAGGTGAGGATGAAATGCTTTAAAGTCATATTTAATTCATCTTAATGTGTGCATGAGTAGGGGTATTATATAGGAAGCTTCTTTTGGCAAAGGGGGGGGGGGGGGGGGGGGGAGGAGCCTTCAAATACTGTTGACATGTTGTTGCTGTTGTTTAGCTCCACCCTCCAGCTCAGCTTCCAGTTGACAACAAGAAGAAGAAGCGTACCAGTTCATTCAAGACTTTATTTGGAGTTCACTGGAAACGTATTATACTGGATGAAGCTCACACCATTCGTAACCCAAAGGCAGCTGTGTCCGTGGGCTGTTGTCTCATAACAGCAGGTAATACACACACACACACACATGCACGCACACACACACACACACACACACACACACAAGCATGTTTAAACATAGAGGTCACGTTTATAATTCAATGCAATTCTCCATACGCGAAATCTGTGGCTTCGTTTACCACATTCTGAACTCCTTCCGGAGGTCCGGGTATAAAAGGAAGAATCCCCAGCATGCCCTTTCACCTCTAGCTCCTTCTATTCAAATTCAAAAAGTAGCCGTGCAAAGAGAACCCTCCATTATAGCTCACTATCCTTTCAAGTCGATCCACACCACGTTTACAACGAGTGCCCTAACTAAAAAAAAGCTATATGTAATTATTTTTGCGAGTAATACTGAAGTTCATCCATCAATGCCATGTGTATGTACTGAAGTATTTCTTGATTGAAGATTAACTATCAGGATAGTATCTTGCAGAACTCTGATAGCACGCTGTATATTTTTTGCAGTTGAATTTAGCTGCGTCCATGGCAAGCAGTACTTTTCTTCTTTCAGAGCCCGCTATTTGTTGTTGTTGTTTATTCTTGTTTGTTTGTTTGTTTTGTCTTTTGTTAAGATGATCACGACTTATATGTGACACTGTTTCCCAGCTTTTTGTGCACTAAGTTGCTATAATGCATACTAAAATAGTCTCCGGGAAGTCGGTGACAAAAACTGTCAGCCGCCATTTTCTACTTATCGCGAAATACGTCCCCGGCTACGCCCTTTTATACGCGACCTTCACATTTAAGTGTTCTAGTGGCCTGTGCGGTTTGTCTAGCTTGCAGTGGGTGTTCTGAGACTCTAAGACCAGCTGTAAGCACATCATAAATTGTTTCTATAGCAACTCCAATCAAATGGTCTTACGCTTGGATTCATTACTGGGTGCAATCAGATAAGTGGTACATTGCTGTATCATATTCAGGCTCACTCATTCTATAAGGAGTCTATTGCTACTTAATGGGAATTTTTTAGTGAGATATTTGGATTAATAGTACGGCGCGTAAGTTGCCCATTCAAAAATGTAATGGGAAAAATCGCTGTTCAATTGAAATCGCACGGGGAAAGTGAAATAGTGCGTAACTAATTGAAATACCTCGGTAGCTAAGTGAAATAATACAGGTAAGTGCGTACGCGTGCAGTGTTAACCTTGGAAATGTACAGCTCGAGTAGTTTTTAGTTGGAGACGATGTCATTCTTTACCACAGAAGTTCTACCCGTATTAGACGGAATGTTTTTCAACGGATCAGGAGGAGCCGCACGTTGAAAACGAAGTTCCAGCAGAAGCTAATCCTGAAATAAGGAGATAGTGAGTGAACGATACAGTGTAGCTACAATTGCAAATGACTTTTTAAAAAGCTGGCCTACTATTAGCAAGTGATAGCACGGGTAACCTGTGCTATTAGGGATCAATAACACTCCTAAAGCAATTAAATAGCACTCGGCTTCACCTCGTACTATTTCAATCACGTTACTCGTGCTATTACTCATACTAATACTGTAACCAAGATACAAAAAAGTGTGGTGTTATTTGAAATACCACAGCAGTGGACAACTGAAATAATGATCTGATTGGTCACAGATATCTCTTCGTGACCACGCCGCATTTTTATCTGCTAAGCAATACTGCGATGAAATTCCAGGGCGACGCTGTTTAGAAACAATAAGAGAATAATATTAATAATAGCAGAACCAGAATGAAAATACATTGATGAAAATATAATATGAGATTATGGTTTTCTTAACTTCAGAAATGAATTGTTATCTTTGGCTATAGTTAACATGATAGCATGGAAAACTGTATTCAGATTAATGGTACGGCGTGTAAGTTTCCCATTCAAAAATGTATCGCTGTTCAATTAAAATCACACAGTGAAAGTGAAATAGCGCGTAACTAATTGAAATACCTCGGTAACTAATTGAAATACCATTGTAGCTAAGTGAAATAGTACGGATAAGTGCACACGCATGCAGTGTTAACCTTGGAAACATACAGTTCGAATAGTTTCTAGTTGGAGACAATGTCATTTTTTACCACAGAAGCTCTACCCGTATTAGAGGGAATGTGTTTCAGCAGATTAGGGTTATCTGTGCTATTACTCATACAAATAGCACTCATGTGGCAAGAAATTTCACTCAGCTTTGCCTCATGAAATTTTTCTCACTCCACTCGTGCAATTAATCCCGAATACCACAATTTTCCATGCTATTTTATCTCTGTATGTGTGTTTGTGTGTGTGCAGACTCTCATTGGGCTGTCACTGGCACGCCCATTCAGAACAAGCTACAAGACATGTACAGTCTAGTGAAATTCCTGCAGTTGGCTCCATTTGATGATGCAGTGGTCTGGAAATCCACAGTTGAGAGGAGAGGTGCGTCCATTATTAAACCCACTGTAACCCTCTCTCTCCTCCCTCCCCCTTCCTTTTGGTGCATTATTGTCAGCAAGCTAACAAGACACTACTAGTTTTGTTAAGTTGAAAATCTGATTTATGTTATTGGCAAGCGAAAAAAATGAAACACTCAGGCATAACTCCAGTGATTTTATATTTTTGTAGCAAATCAAACTTTGAATCTGTCTATCTCCCTTATTAGTGTGGTATTTTTATTAGTAACTTCACACCTCTCATTAGCTAAACTATGTACTTATAAGGAGGACCTCTCAATAAAAAGCTTAAACTAACCTTACCAATATTTGTATTATTCATGCAAGTAAGTATTTCAATAAGAGACAGTGCGTGGTGAATGACAAGATGCCTTCAAGCCTCAACTCTAACTTGTTATGTTTGCAATTACTAAATGATATTACGCTACTCCCTTCGCATTTATCACTGCTATTTTTCAATTAACAAGTTTGTAATCACTTAGGCAATGTAAAATTGCTGTTTGTAAGTTTATGGAAACACTAAAGAACGTAGTCGTCGCATTGTGAAATCTCAGTTTCTATACCAAAGCCATATCAATACGTGACTAAGTGCACTACTAGAGCACTAAGTGAGACATGTATGTGTGTAGCATGTTCACTGATGTCCTCCCACCTAGTGACTGCACATATGTATGTACTGGTTGTTCTCCATCAGGTACAGTGGGAATGCGACGCTTGGACACAGTTGTCTCTGCCCTCGTCCTTAGACGTACTAAAGAAGAGATAGGAGATGCTCTCCAGCTCACGGAGAAGCGAGTGGAGACCCACAACATTAGGCTCTGTCCTGAGGAAGACAAGGTGTACAAGGTGCTCTTCCAAGAGGCTCGGTAAATGTCTGAAGCTTATGAAGTCATTTTATTGCATACTGTATCTATATATTTATAATTAATTTGTTGTTATTATTTTGTCTGTTTGTACAGCCAATAAATTTATATCAAACGTAACTTGATGTTGTGAATTCTGGTTGATGTCCTCAGTGGTCACTGGGTCACTAAGTTTGACCTTAGTAACCCCTTTAGGAGGAATTTAGCATAAAGTCAAAATGTCGAGTTCTGCTGCTATTTGCTATTTCAGTCGACAAAGACTCTATCTTTTTTTTCTTTATATTATATATATATATATATATATACTTCTCTCATCTAAGCTAGAATTGACCCTACCATTGTCTTTGTACCAGTAAAGTGATGTACAGCTGGTTGGTGGAGCAAGGAGAAGTTCACAGGGAGATGGGTGAGAGTGGTGATGAAGTGTCTCTGTCCTCACTTCCTCCAGAGGTGGGCACTGTGGTGGAGCACGTGTTGAAGCCTTACGTGGGAGGATCCAAGGGCACTCAGGTGCTGGGGCTGCTGCTCAGGTAAATAAGAGATGAGGAGAGTGGGAGAAAGTGTATGTTATAACATGTACAAATTAAGGTTCCATCAATGTACGAGATGTTTATTGTTCTTTTGTGGCAAGCCAATGTTGTTGTGGTTTCAGTGATGGTGCTTTATGTTCCATGGTTTAGTAAAGATTTCAAGCTGAATCAACAGTGTGTGTGTGTGTATGTATATATATATATGTATGTATAAAGGAATAGATGAATAGCATTCTAAATGTGCAACATTTTAAAATATAATGTTCTACAGCAATTCTCATCGCTATCGTTAGCATTTGTTTTGATAGTATCCCTCTCGCATCAAACTATGCATTGCTTATGCTCATGGCTGTTTTCAACCTTGTGTTCACTGTATACTGTATTGCTTATGAGGAGTGTGAGTTACTGTATTGCTACGTGTGTGTGTGTGTGTGTGTCTGCTAGACTGCGGCAGTGTTGCTGTCATGTAAACCTCCTCACCAGAGGACTGAAGAAGGAGGAGGGAGACATGGACAGTTTGTCTCTGGAGGTAGCTATGGGGACTCTGTCTATCGCTGATAATGAAGTGGAGCACCACTCAACTATTCCCACTGCACCTGATTTATTTGGTGCGGAAAAGACGAGTACAAAGGTGTGTGGGCGGGCGGTGGTGGGCGTTGGATTGTGTGGCTCACACGTGTTGACTTCTGTTTTTCTCTCAGATATTAGAAGTTGTCAAAGAGATAAAGAGAATATCATCTCTACCTGATTCTCCTCCACAGAAGAGGTATGTAACAAAGATATTCATAAGTTTACTAGACAGTTTTTTTTGTTGTTTTTTTGTTTTTTTTTGGTCTTGTTTGTTTGTTTTTTAACTGTCCATTTCCTAATCATTAGGGGGTGGTTTTGTGTACTTATTTTGTCAGTTTTGACCCTGTGTTTTGCTGTTGGTCCAGTGTTGTAGTATCACAGTGGACCAGCTTGCTCAACATTGTAGAAGTCCATTTAGAGAAGGTTAATGTCACCTTCTCTAGGATCGATGGCTCGTAAGTTTTGTTATTGTTTTTATTTTTTGGTATTCATTAATTTCTTCTATCTAATGGTAAAATATCACATGGAAAAATGTCATGAAAAAGAGAATTCATAAATGTAATATCAAGTCCCCAAACAGTTGTTTTAGTTAGTTTGCAATGGATAAGATTTGACGTGAATTGTCAGATGGCAGGAATAATTTGCTGACAGATTAGTTACGTTGTTGTTCGGCTGTAAAGAGGTTGCCAGTGGTCTAGTATTATAAATTATAGCTTGGTTAGTTTGCTCCTTTTACTAATGTCTGTTAGAGGCAATGGCTAGTGGTTGTTGTTGTTTTTTGTAGCATAGAAGATCGCCTTTCCTTGTGAAACACACTCACACACACAGAATAGATTAAATTTAACTAATACTCTCAGATGATACTTGCTCTCATTGTAACCTTTGTTGACTGTTTTGAATGGCAAGCATTGACCTGCCCGCTGTGGTTCACATTGGGTCTATGCCAAGTTTGTCAACTTTTCTACGAATTTTTATGTGCTCAATTAGTTCTACCCTCAAAATTTTGGAAACCTTGTAGGGTCTAGAAAGATAGATGACTTTGAAGTTGCTTACGTCCTAGGGTATTTGTGCTACCACCAGGAACACCAAAGCTGCAATTAATTGCTTCTTCAAGTTGGATCATAACTAGCAAGCACACCAGTACATCTAAGAATCAATATAGCAAAAAATAAATTAATTAATTAATAATAAATACAGTGTAAATAAAAAAAATAATTAAAAAAAAAAAAGTCATAAAAATATTTTCATTCTCATGCTTGCATTATTATTATAAGCATATTATCTGTTGTTTTGTCTCATGTTATAATGAGATTATGTGTTTTCCTAATATAAGAATACTTGGTCATATTCCTCGCACTCAATCCTATTCCCCCACACTCGTTCCTATTCCCACACACTCATTCCTATTCTCCACACCCAGTCCTATTCCCTACCCATGGGAGTTTTTGTTGAATCACAGTAGTGAGGCTCATAGCTAGCCAGCACTGGTAAGGCTTAATGTTATGTTATTATCCTCCATTCTTTCAGAGTCAAGCCAGCAGATAGACAAAGTCGTATGGTCCAGTTCAATTCTCCCAGAAAAGACCCAATGGTGAGTTGTATGTTATAATATCAATATGAAAGAGTAGGTTTGTGGCCACATTATATACATGTGTGAGTGTGTTCGAATGGTGGGATAAATTAAATTAACAAAGCTTTATAAGCCAGTCATTGTAGAAGTTATGTAAGTCTTCATATCATCATCTAGATACAGAGCTTCCTTGATCTACAGTATAGACATAGCTATCTAGATTGTATGTGTGTGTGTGTGTTGTATTACAGTTTCTAGTATTTCAAGCTGACATTTGAACTTACCACTAATGTTTCGCCATTTCCCCAGTCATCTACTCCCTAAAACAAAACTTGAATCAGTAGTGTACTAATCATGCAGTAGAAGCTAGGAGCAAACTATATGAGGATTTGTGATCCTGTGATGACTGCATGAAGTCCATAGTGCAAAGCTAAAGCTACACATCCCAGGAGATGACGCCATTCTAGTTATCCTAAGCTTCGTCATGTTCCTCCCTGTAACTGTCACTTTCTCCATTCTGTAGCATTCGTCAAAGCATTATTAGCCAATAGGATGACACTAGAGCTATTGCTCTATTGTGATCAACACCCGCATATGCGTGAGTGTGTGTGTTTGAGTGTGTGTATGTGTCCTTGTTTTGGTCAGTTTTCTTTGTTAATTGACGACTTGTTATTGTGGGGGTTTCTTGTTGTCATAGTAACATTGTTGAGTTTGCACTCATGTGATCACTATACAAGAGCACTGGCTGCTGGTGGGTTAGTAATCACCACCTCCTAGATGTGTACAACTGAAAGTAGTCCCTTTATTATAGTTTATTTATATACATAGAAAGAAAATGAGTGCATCAATAGGTTAATATTTCACGATTTCTTTCTCAGTCTTCATTTACTCATTAGATGTATTCTCTCTCTCTTTCACAGACTTTTATAAAACAATGACGGACAAGCATTTTTTAAATTCTGTATTGTTTAATAAAAGCTTATGAAAAAACATCTAATGATCATTTATTATTATTATTATTATTATTATTATTACTATACAGGTGATGTTGTTGTCTCTTCAAGCTGGAGGTGTCGGACTGAACTTGATTGGAGGTAACCATGTGTTCCTTCTGGATCTTCACTGGAACCCTGCCCTCGAGCTGCAGGCTGCCGACCGATGCCATCGCGTGGGACAGCCCAGAGACGTGTACATTCACAAGTTTGTGTGCACTGGTACAGTGGAAGAGAGGATATTGCAGCTGCAGACAAAGAAACTGGAGCTCGCCAAGAATGTGTTGGAAGGGTGCGATTTGTTGTTATTGGTGTTGTTTCATTTGTTTTATCCTTTTATGTTTTGTTTTGTTGTTGTTGTTTTGTTGTTGTTTTTCTGTTGTTGTGTTGTTGTTGTTGTTTTTTGTTTGCTTGTTTTTGTTGTTTAAGTATTATGAAATTTCTGTATTATTATTGCAGAGCCTCCAACAAGACCCGAAAAGACAAGAATAAACTGTCATTGAAAGAACTTAAGATGCTCTTTGATATTGTATGACTCAGTTTATTTTTCATAGCATCAATCATAATTATTTTGTTTGTTATTCATAATTATTCTTCCCAACTCGTTTACCTGATGTGTGTACACAATAACCACGCCTACAATCCTGCAGTCGGTGTAATATGTGCAGATTGATAACGCTTGGGTGACGTTTCTTCCCTAACTTTATAGCTAACTAAATTGCAATGGCCAGCTTTTTTCAGTTGGTGTTGGTGCCGTTACTGCTGGCCTGCGCTGCTCGACTAAGCAATTCGCAGCAAGGCGGTAAGTTCAGGAAATAAGGTTTATTTACGTACAAGGTCTGCCTGTAAGGGTATGAACTCCTTTACAGCTCCTACTCTAGCCGTGGAGGTGCAGAAGTCTTACTCTATAAACCCTGAGAGATTCCCTGTGGTGTTGCTGTGCGTCTTCTCCGGTAGCCCCGCTCCCAGGGTCACTTGGACTCGCAGTGGACAAGAGTAAGTTGGTGCCAATTAAAGGGCTTGTTAGTGTAGTGCAATTTGTTAACTAGCTAGCTCGAGGGGAATGGCTTCAGTAAAGCTAATACCTATGCCCTGTCATATTTACAAAAAAAAATTAAGGAGCCTATAGTGTCCTTTATATCTAGCTACATCTGCTGTTATGTTGCCTTCAAGCCTACATGCACTGCATGCAGACAACTGAGTGTTAACTGGTCATGTGACCAAACTGCATTGCAGCTGTTGTAGGTGTGCTGACAATGTTATATGAGAAGCCGACAATGTGATCTGTTCCTTTCAAAAGTGGAATTGTGATCTTATGGAATTGACCCATTTGTTATAGTGATATCAGGTCACTAGTCTGTGGGAGTCATTTGCTGCATGTGCAAGTAATGTCTATAGTGCATGGTCTCTCGTACACTATTACTATTATTGTTTGAAAGAAAGAGGGATGCAGTCAGTCCCAATGTAGACTTGAGTTACTGACTTCAGCTTCCCTATTCAAGTCTGTAGTAGTGTGTATAGCAGATATTACCATGTCCCTGCCACTAACTAAACTCATTTTAAATGCAGGCAGACAAAAAAGAAGGCTACAAAAGTCTGATACGCTTGTAATATTACCACGCCTGTTACTTTTTGGCATGTGGTGTTCCCAATCCTGGTACATTCTTTCTCTTTTCGACTATTCTCGTTGAACAAGAAAAATTACTTACTACACATTTAAAAAATAACAGATTGCTATTATTACTCAACAGTGCATAGCAACCCTGGCGGCCATCTTGTGATTGTTTTGTTTTCCTTCACCCTTTTTGATCTCAAATTCCCAACTAACTCTAATTTCTTGACTTAGTGATGTTCAATTTTATTCTAAAGTATGAACAATAAACCCTAAAAATCTTTCAAGATAAAGATTTCAATCTAAAATAGACCTTCTGATCTCATCACCTGGTGAGGTTCTTGTGCAGATTCACAAGAGCCTCCCAATGCGTGCACAATTTATTCCTGGATTTTTAGAAGATGTTGCAAAATTGAATTTGTACACACACATATGCAACACACATGTGCACGCATGCATGCATGCACATATATAACACTGCCTGGTTTCTTGAGTACAGGGTACAGTTTAAACTATTTAAACTCCTCACACAATAATCTTTTACTCTTGCTCTCTCTCGAGCAGTTTAAAATAAACCTTTTGCTCATCAATGAACTGACACATGCTTGGTTGCTAAATTGGTCAATTCAGTACCAGAACTGGTGTTAGTCAGTGTGGGTATGCACAAGTTGGCCAATTCAGTACCAGAACTGGTGTTAGTCAGTGTGGGTATGCACAAGTTGGTCAATTCAGTACCAGAACTGGTGTTAGTTAGTGTGGGTATGCACAAGTTGGTCAATTCAGTACCAGAACTGGTGTTAGTCAGTGTGGGTATGCACAAGTTGGTCAATTCAGTACCAGAACTGGTGTTAGTCAGTGTGGGTATGCACAAGTTGGTCAATTCAGTACCAGAACTGGTGTTGGTCAGTGTGGGTGTGCACAAGTTCAATGTGTTTGTGTTTATTATTATGTATTTGACCTAATTGCGGTGAAATATTTCATTCTGAGGTGGTCCCTAGTAAGGTGAAAGATCTTTCAAAAGGGTTGAAACTAACTGATACAGTGCTTATCAATTTTGCATTAGCATTCTGGTATAACCACTAAATGGTTTTTCTTAACATGGTTAGTAAACCAGTGGCCCGGCCATATTAAATTTGAGACTTCCACAAAGCTCTATGTGTGGAGGAACACGGAACAATATATACCATACGTGGCAAAATAAACACTAAGTGTCTCTGTCAGTCACACCACATTGGCTATGTTTAGACCCACTTTAGTGAGCATGTATTCAAAAGAAGTTACTCTTGCACCTGAGTACTTTAGCATATAGTAATGTGGATGAGGGTACACTCACACAGTCGTATTTTCTTTTCTGCTAATTGCTTAAAATAATCTAATATTATAACATGTTGTTAAAAGGTCTAATTAAAAGCATATCTCATCACCAATTTGCTCAGATGGATAAATGTGCTGCCATAGCCAATTAGCTAGTTGTGTGTGTGTGTGTGTGTGTGTGTGTGTGTGTGTGTGTGTGTGTGTGGGTGTGTGTGTGGGTGTGAAACAACAATGGTCCACACCACTTGCTGTGGAGAATGGCCTGCTCTCTTGCAAGTTCTTTGCCCGGCTCCAGGAGCTTTGCTTGCACGGCTGACAGTGCCTGCTTAGTGCACAGGTATCCTGGCTCTGCCAGGTGCGCGTGACCCGCTAGCAGTAGCAAGAGAATTTGCTTGTGTGTGTGTGTGTGTGTACACTTTCATGTGAAGTTTCGTGAACAACAGAAACAAAGAGATGTGCACATGAACACTGCAGTTATTAACATTTGCAGATGTTTTGTCTTTTCCGCTCTTGCTAACCCTTTTCCTATTTCATACAGTATTTTCTGTGTTCATCATCCTTTATGTTGTGTATTTGCACAGTTTACCCACAACGTCTGGTTCGGGTGGTGTCTACTACCGGGAGAGTGACGGGGCACTAATGGTCAGTAGGGCGGGGTCTGGAGACAATGGAGATTATGAATGCACTGGGACTAACTCACAAGGACAGTCTACGAATGCTACCACTCGACTGACATTTGTCAGACCAGCTAGTGAGTTAACTGAGACATTTGTCAGATAGTGAGTATATAAACTGACATTTGTAAGACCAGATACAGTAGTCCCCCTCTTGAGAGACCACCCTGATGAGAGACCACCTCGCTTTTAAGACCACCTCCAGATAGGCCAAAGTATAACTTTGCATTATATTGTCCCCCTGATGAAAGTCCACCCCTCTTGTAAGACCACAATTTCCCGGAACCAGAGGGTGGTCTCTCAAGAGGGGGACTACTGTAGTAAGTATATAAACTAACATTTTGAATCCATTTTCATTGTTGAACTTTAAAACCTTGGGTTTTAGCTATATCCATTATTATATGCTGTAAAGGATCTACATGTTAATAAACAATGTTTGATGTTTGTGCAAGGTTTTCCATGGTACATCAGCTGGTACATGTGGTTTGTGTACGCCATCATCTTGTGGGGGATCAGCATCTTCTTCTTCGTTGCCTGGTTCTTCTTCTTGAAGAGAAAAGCATTCAACAGTTTGCCAGCTGCAGATGGTTGGATTGGCAACTGAACCATTCTCCTCCGATAGTATTATATTTTAATTAAAGCACACTCACTTATTATTTTTTTTAATCAGTGCAGCCAGCCACATTGTACAGTGCAAATGTATGCTATATAACCTCTCTGGCAGTATCCTACATGGTCCCATCTGTATCTTTTATGTAGGACTGTACTTACCAGATTAAATAACTTTTTACTTTAGTAATGTGTTGAATTCTCTCACATCTCACTGTTTGTTCCATTGCACCTCAGCCATCACTTCAGAATAATCTGAAGTTTCAAGTTATAATTAGTTAAAACATGTCCACTCAAAAAGTAAAATGACACAGATCATGTGGACTAGATAACAAGGCTGAATCTTCTTCACCATGATGCTCAAAAAAAATGAAGGGAATACTATGATTAATGGTTGTCGTCATGAAGAAATATGCATTGTTGGTGAAGATATAGCAAATTACATATAAAGAATGGGCTCACTTAACACAATTTACAAGTCTTTTTTTTTTTTAACATTTAGGATTTCCCCCCTGAAGATGATGACTGTGGAATAGAAAGGTAGTCAGATTGTAGGCAATGGTGATCAAGACTGTTTTATCTAAAATTGGTGCATTTAGAGTTTTATATAAGTTAAAACCATTTAGAAATAATGGAGAAAAATCTGTTGTTGTTTTTTATTCACTCATAACTGAAATAAAAAATAAAAAAGCACTTCTCTCAGTTATTTTTAACTCAAAAATTGCAACCAAATCAGGTTAAAACAATTTTTTTAAATAAATAAGCCACTAAAGTGTTAGAGTGTTTCACTGAGTCACAGGAAATGCCATTTCCAACACTCCCTCGATGCCAGCTGTTATGGTCTGTCCTGGCGTGACAGGACCCACTCCTTCAGGAGTTCCCGTTAGTATCACATCTCCAGCCTCCAATGAGAAGATTTGACTGATGTAGCTAATCAGGTAAGGGACGCTGAACACCATGTCCTTCGTGCTGCCAGACTGCTTCAAGTCTCCATCCACCTTGAGCCAGAGCCTGGTGTCCTCGAGCGCTACCTTGTCCTTCTCTATCAGGCCGCTGATGGGACAGAACGTGTCGTAACCTTTCGCCACACTCCAGGGGTGACCTTTCTTCTTGGCCTCTCCTTGGATGTCTCTGGCCGTCATGTCCAGGGCTAGGGCATACCCTCCCACATGTGACATGGCGGAGCTCTCCGGGATGTTCTTGCCATCTTTGCTGATGACCACGCCCAGCTCTACCTCATAGTGGAGCTGAGAGCACCTTGAAGGTACCTGATGTTGTTTTAGAAGAAAGTAATTAATGGAAAGTTTAAAATAGCAACATACACTTACAGTAAATTGAGAGGGGAAAGAGGATGCCAACATTTCACTAAATATGTTTAAATTTATCTACAGAGTAGTACAGTAATATACTCTAGCCAGTAACAAGTGCCAATACATATACATGTAAAGCTACACAAAGTTATTAATTAGTTTCTCAGGCAATTATCACTGAAAAAGAGACTATTTTTTGCACGGTCGCTGATGCACAAGAAATAGGCCTGCTATCACTGGTTATAGTTAGTCATTTAGCACTCTCTGGCTACACTAGTCAAGTTGAAAGATCAGAATTGATACTGACGTAGCTATTTTAACACCACTTTGCACTATCAGCAGCTTGCTAGCTCCGTGCACCTATTGCGCATGCGTAAAACCACAAGATTGTTAATATAAAATGCTTTCTTTAATTAATTCAAGCAGGTGTTGCTTGGGAGACTAAATCAATAACTCATGTATGGCCTAAATCAATAGGCTACTGCAGATAAGCATCAAGAAGATTAGTAAAAAGTAATTGCATTTTAAAGTGCCATGTGTAATTTGGTTTCCATTAAGCATTCACATGACCCTATTGTTCTCTTTGTGCAGAGTTCCTCTTCCACACCATAACCGCCACAATCTTAGGAAACTAAGCTCTGTGATGACACAAGAGATCCAAGACTTTCAAAGAGCCAGCATCTCAACTGAAGTCAAAATTTATACTTTCATACAAGCAACAGCAGCAGTTGCGAACAGCAGCAATACTGTTCTTCAACTGAGTTACTAACTACCACTGCAGCAGCAATGCGACACCTTTGTCACAACATAGCGAAGTATTTAAGATAGATTATGCATCAGAGACTTTGTTTTAAGAAGTGATACCATACAGGGTCTGCAAACAGAGACAGAGAGGACCTAAACAACGTCCTTATTTACTCAGGTCTGATGCATTATTGAGCAATGAAACCATGCTGTAATCTTACCACTATTGAGCCTCCTTCCTCCACGTAAGATGTAGAGGGTTTCAGGAACAGAAGTGGGCTTTCCGGAACTGCATTTCCCAACTCTGCCGCATGGGCTCTGCAAAATTAAAAAAGAATTGCGTAAGTTTAAGTGGCAGACTTTAAAAACTTACCTGTAATTTCTGCCCACGGCGACTACTTTTCTCCCGAAGCGCACGAAATGTTTTAGTTCTCTTGACATCGCTCTCTCGCTCCTGATATATGGTGCGCTTTTATAAAAGTGATAGGGGCGGGGCTCCGCTCCAAATTATTGAGAGATGGACGGGCATACAAAATAATGGAAGTGAGAAAATCTAGGAAGCATAATGCCAAATCTAGAACCAAAGATGTAGAAGATACTCAATGCAGTTATGTAAATGATGCACCAAGTCATATTGTATTCAAGCAATGCGACGACCTTTACCGACTAAAGGACGACGTTATAAGATCAGTAACTAAGCAGCAGTCCGAGTTAAGAGAACAGAATACGTTATTGAAAAAGGAGTGTGAAGGACTTCTTAACCAGTTAGAGGTAAGACGTGTAAAATGGCGGGTAAGTTGATAATTTATAAGTTTAGGAAACCTGTAGGGTATGTAAAATTAAATGAACAAGAAACGTGTCTGATTTGGTTCAAATACACGAACCCTCAGTTTGAATGCACTTAAAGAAAGTGTGACCATGACCCATCAAACCACCACACACTAATAAAGAGAATTGGATGAATAGCTGGAGGTGGAAATTGGCAGGGGAAATTGTAATCATGTACTCTGCCATTCTGACATTGTCCTATTAGAATGAGCGACTTGAACACTCCAAGACAAAATACATTTTATCAATGGAGCAGGAGAAGATGCACTTGGCCACTACAGAAGTGGAGGTTCTTAAAAAGCAGCTGGACAGGGAAAAATCCACATTTAATGAAGCGTGAGTAATAATACTGTTTTTATTTTCCACAAGTATTTTTTCTTTTTCTTTTTCTTTTTTTTTTTTTTTAGATTTGGAATCCTGAAGTCACAAGCATTGTCAGATGCTTCTAAATCGGAAAGTTTGTTAGCTAAATGCACTGGTAAGATTCTGGTAATACTCAATGCCTCACACTTTGAACATGGGTTATGGTCTCCCCATAATAATTTTTTACACTTCTTTTTAAGTTGTAGTGGTATTGTATGTGTTTGTGTCTGATAGAAGTAAAACTCAACTGAAATGCAAAATATCCCTGTTAGCAGAGAGTAAATGAATTATCAAAAGAGGGTGGGAGGATTTTCACACAAAGCAAGTGTTTTCTTTGTATATATAACTGCAGGCCTTGAGCTGCAAAGTGCTAACAAAGATGAAACCATTATCAGACTGGAGACTCAAGTGAAGGAGCTCAATGCACGGCTGAAGGAGCTGAAGCAGTCGCACCAAGTCGAATTACAGGAAGCTAACGTTCGTCTGCAGCAAGAAATGTACCTGGCCAAGCATTTCAAAGACTCATCTGGAACTACGACTGTCAGGCCAAAGCACAGGGCTAAATCCAAGAATATTAACTGATGGGAAGAAGTTCAAAATAAAGAGGCAAATAGTTCACTTAATATCACTATCATTTTTATAATAGCTGGGTTTATTTGTTGAATTAACATTGCTAATAAACTAGCTGCGAAAATAGACTGCGGCGAAAAGAAGTTGCTCTTAGGGCGAAAGATTTGAACTTTTGCCCATCCCCGCCACACAATTACAGTAGAACCACTTCCGCCACAGTTCGTCTACTTCATCTAACGCACACCTCACTGTGTTGTTGGTGATTGCCTGTTGCGGTACAAGTCTGAGGAACAGAATTAATTGAAGAAACTTGGTGTTGTGTCCGACATTGTTTTGTGTTCGTGTCGCTCAATCTGTCAGAAATAATGGCTGGATGTAAGTTTGTACTTTTTTTGTTTAAGTTAGCTGCAAGTTGCTCCCTTTTACTGGCAGTAATCGTGTAGATTCTATTTGATTAAGATAGTACGCTGTAGACAACGATGAAGTTAGTTTTCAATATTCTGCATTCAGCCCACTGTTGCATTTAAATTTACAGACTTATGTCTAACAAGGACATAACAAACTGGTAACTCTCTAAAGTATTACAGATTTGTGTGAGACTGATACAGATGACTCCTTTGCTTGATGCCTGGGTGTGTGCTAAATTAGTCAAGTTAGCTTCATGTTGATGGTAGTCAAGTAATTGAAAATGTGATGTTGTAGTGTTCCATTGGGTTGTCCACAATTGCCATATAGGTTAATGGAATTCAAAGGATCGTTTAATCTGTTGAATGGGCTCGATATGTATTTGATCCCAAGGAATGCAACTGGACTATATTTACAGTAAATGTTAAGTTATTTTGTACATGTACATAAAAGAAAACTGTTTTTAAGTTGACTAGTGTGTCATTTTTAACAATCCTTTTGATATTTTTAGCTGATCATCACGTACGGTTTTCAAAAGACACTCACCTCGAACCCGACCGTGTCCACATCTCCCCCTTGGAAGGAGGTTTGTTTGAGGCCCATCTGGGCATGCTCCGCAACCACCATACCTACAGGGCCGAGGTCTCCGTCTCACACTCTCTCGGAGAGAACATCAGTGCCGCCCACGGCCCTTGCAACATCCACGTCACCGTCACGGCCGCTCCGGACACCCAGAAGAAAGAAAGTGGAGACTGCAAGTACAGCAGCCTCCTGACGATGCAGGTGAAGGCCAGCAAAGATGGCGAGATCTCGGAGAAGGTCAAGATTTACAACGACCAAGACGTGGACGGAAGCATGGAGATAGTAGTCACTGCAAAGGTCCTCAAGACCAATCAGGGAAACCCCCTCCTCAAAGATGGTATCCACTTGCTGTCACACGAACACACGGAGGAGAGTGATTTCACAGAGTGGCCAGGTACAAAGGTCACAGATGATGATGACTAATCAACTGTTTCATACATTTAGATGTTGCAATTTCCTTTTATAACATTACATGAGATATTTAGAGTTGTTTTTTTTATTGTTTTTCTGCATTTTATTTCTCTATCATATATTGCATGTACCAATGTCTATGAAGATGACCTGACCAGTGATATATAAATACATGTAACGCTCAAAATACAAGCCTTCAAGTGTTGTCAGTGAATTGTTCAAGTACTTTGACCTCTGGTTTTGACCTCTGGTTTAGTTGTATCCTCCCAGGAATACCAATATTGACCCTAAGGACATACAAAATAATCGTGAATAAAATTATCAGCTGTTTTGGTTCAGCTGCTTTTGTTTGTTTATTTAAATTGCTCTCCAATCATGTGGCAGCCTATACTGTACATGATGTAAGTGCTGATGGACCACTCCTGGCAAGATATGATGTAGAGACTTATATTATATGAGAGCACAGAGGAAGTGGGCACTTGTCAAAAGGAAGCATTTTACAAATATACTTATCTTCCCAGGAGTGCTACAATCTGAGTCTATGACGATATACAGAAAGGGAGGAGGGAGGAGAGATGATGTAGAAGGATCCAAACAATGGAGTACAAATTGGTTATTATAGAATAAGGATTTTAATACATGTGTATTCAGATGATATACTTTAAGTATGGCAGCTATTTTGCTAGACTTACTCGGGTTAGTTTAGAGCTTGGATGCGGTGAGGGAGCAGGCACGCCCTTCATCGGGTTAAAATTCACATGGCCTTTTAGAGCTGCACTATCATCCTGTGACAAGAACAGTTTTGGTGCCCTACAATCATACAAACAATGGTCTAGAAAAAACCTTTAACAAACATTGGAACAGGTTTACCTTCTGGCAAGGCTGGGAGGCAAAGCTTGTCCGCCATGAGAGGGGGCTCCGTGGGCCAGAAATTTGGAATAGGAAGCCACGGTAGGATCATAGTGTAGCTAGAAATGTGTGATGTGTGTGCACGTGTATTAAGATAGTGAAGTAGTTGCCAAGGTAGTAAATGGCCCAATATGTGATTCATCATAACAATATTCATAGATGCAAACAAACATGTCAAAGTTCACACAAGGTGCATCTGAACTAAAAGAGCAAAGGACACCATAAGCTGGGGGGAAAAAAAAAAAAAAAAAAAAAAACCAGTATGTACAAACAACGAACTCTCATAGAATAATAATAGGTAATAAGACAATGACAGTGTAAGTATGGGTGTCAACTTAGTACAGTATAAACATAGTTCAACACTTACAGAGCGAGTAAAGACACAACACCAAGTATGTAACTGAACTACTACATTGAGTAACATTGGAGAATGACTAGATAGACCCTCCCTCCCTCCCTCTCTCTGAAGTCTGCTAGATCTCACTGACACACCCACCCTGAGGTCTGCCAGTTCCCACAGAGAAGTGGAGGAGGCAAAGCTCATGTCTGGATCAGGGACATCAGGTCGGTATACACCACTGGTTGCCATGGCTTCAACATCCAGAACTTGTTCACACTGACTCACACTCTGCAAGAGAAATGAGAATAAACAATCAATTGTATTTTCAACCTCCACCCAGTCTCCCAAAGAAATAAATAAATTAGAGCTCGGGGGAGCACTGGACCTGTGCTCTACAGCTTATTTACCCAAGAAGTACTGTACAAACAGTGATACGGTAGGAATTATCATGAATATTGCAATTAATAAGCACAATGGTAGGTGTGGGTAGCAAAAAAAAAGAAAAAAAGAAGTAAAGACAGTCACACTGGACCTGTGCTCTACAGCTTATTTACCCAAGAAGTACTGTACAAACAGTGATACAGTAGGAATTATCATGAATATTGCAATTAATAAGCACAATGGTAGGTGTGGGTAGCAAAAAAAAAAGAAGAAGTAAAGACAGTTAAAGTCGGCGATGAAACTCAGAATTACACAACATACTGCGAGTAAACTCAAGTTTGGCAAGTTGCAGTGTCGTTCGTATATTTATAAAATGCAACCGTTTCATATAAACGGAAGTATTTTAGATTCATAAAATTCCTGTTTTGTCAAAAAAAATTTTTGCCACAATTACATACATATATACATATCAATGCATCATATACGTTGTACGGACTATTAAGCCACTTGCCCACGCAGGTAATAAAACATGTTGTTCTCCAAATATAACTCCCACTCTAATTACAAAAATCCACTAATCTTCTCATTCAATAGAACCACTCTATACAAGAGATAACTCAAATTACTAACAGCCATGTCTACCACATCCAAAAAACAACAACATATCTTCACAGGATCACACTATCACCTGCACAAATTTCTTGAGCACAGCCATGAGGGACAGTACTGCCCCAGACTGCAGCTGCATCAACACCATGGAAATCCTCTTCACAAACCCCAGTGCTCTCTGAGCCGGCACCTTCCTGATGTTCTTCACCATCTTGTCCAGACAGTCCGCAGCCAAGGCAACGTCTGCTACATTGGAAGCTACAGGATAATGAGTTCAATGGACTACATGGAAAATTACAGAACTACGACAAGGACCTAATGGAACGGAAATAAAGCCAGGTTCAAGATCACACACGGAGTCAGGCCGGCCACTCCCACCACCGACTCACTGATATCTAATTGCAGCAGAGCAGAATACAGCTGCACATAGAATTGGCGAGGGTCGATAGTGAGGGACGAGCCTTGTCCAGAGAGGATCTCGAAGGCAGTGGCCACGCACAGCAAACACTCCTTCGTAGAGAGACCCTACAGAGAAACCACATTCAGTACTCACCACCCAGTAACAGAGATAGAGGAGACAGAGAAGGGGAGGCAGGGACAGCTTGACAGAAAGGAAGGGGAAAGCAATGGAGAGGGAGTCAAAGATGACTGGATTGTAAGCTCACCCCTGTCTCTGCCAAGGAGTGTAATGTACTCATGAGATCTGCGAAGAAATCGATGTTGATGAGGTGTGAAAACCTAGGAGACAGAAGACAAAGGAATGTCAAGTATGCAAGTGTAGTCATGTGCACTCGTACGATCTAAGGCAAGGGGGAGTGGTTGAGTGGGTGGGTAAAGGGACAAGTTGACGATAATGCATGTAGGCACACGCAAGTACTCATACCAATGACTCACTCACTTGGACAAGCCCTCCAGCACGGGCCTTAAGAGGGGGGAGTGGCGGGATCGCTTCAGAATCCTAAAATAGGTCAGGAAAACGAGCTTCAAAATATCCGTTTGCTAAACAAAACACACAAGCACAGTAGTTTCCACTCGTGCATTGCAAGTACCTGCACTTTTAAAGACAAACCATTTCAGTTCTTTTGTTTTTACTCTCCACAGCTTGCGTCTCCCGCAAGTCTTGCTCCAATTTCAACTCACTTATCAAATGCTGCCAGAACAATACACACACACATATTCACAAAAATAAGGCCACACTGTTTCACACCATTTTCTCCTTCTTGGACAATTTCTTCTTGGCCTCCTTCTTTCCTTGCTTGCTCGTATCCTTTGCGTTCTTCTTCCTGCCATTTGGTGTTCCAGAGGCAGAGATGGGCGTGTCCACATCTCCCAGACGAAGCTTCAAGAAGGTGCGAAGAACCTAAAAGTGAGTACGAATCAATAATGCAATGTCAGCAGCAGAGAATGGATGTTTTCTTACCGCAGGCTTTGTCTTGTAACCTTTACTCTTTACTAACTTAGAAATATGCTTCACTGCCTGCACAACAACAAACAACATCTAAAAATCAAACAAAAAAGTAAATAATTAGCACTAAAGAATTGCCATCATTCCAAATTTTGTCTGTTGTTAGTGACTCTATTTTTTTCTTTCGTGCTAAATTTTCCATAATCTAAAGCACACCACGATAGAATAAACTGGCTGACTTTCTCATGTGCTGAAGCCCACCACTAGCTAATAATCTCATGTACTTCACTGTCCCATGGGATCGTGGGATGGATGGACAGTGGGACACGGACAGGTGGACATCCTGTGAAATGTCCCACCATCTATGGGACTGAGGGATGGGATGGACAATTTAACATTCTGGACACATATGGAGTACTTTAGAGTTAAAGATTGAATCACAAATCCTACGACTACCAACACAACGCTAATTAAGTACATAATAATAATAATAATAATAATAATAATAATAATAATAATGATAATAATAATGATAATAATAATAATAATAATAATAATAATAATAATAATGATAATAATTGGCGAGCGAGCGAGACACTCTCAGGGGTAACACAATTGAAAATCGGGGTTGTTTGTTTGTTTATATATGTGTGGACGTACATGTCATTTTGTACTTTGACCCTCACGTATTTTTGCGTTAGCTCGGTGTTCAACCCCGTCACTAAACAGAATCCTCTGATTATCGTTCATTACCCGTATCGTTCTACAAATTGAATTGTTTACCGCTTTGAATTCTTCTGTGGGTGCAGATAGAACTCAAAAACTTACGGGAGTTTCATTTCTATTCGAGTTAGTAGCGGTAGTAAGTTACTAGCTATTTGTCATAAGCCCTACGCAACAGTATTAGTATTTACTTGAAAATTCATTGTCCACTAGACTAACCACGAAGGTAAGCCTTGTTCAGTTAAGTGTGAAAGTATTGTGCAGTACAACTACATGAATATCACAAAGAAAACGTTTAAATAACTTGACTTGTTTGTTGTTGTTTTTTGTCGCTTTTTTTTTTTTTAAATTCAAACAGTTGCGGGGAGTGGTTACTATGGCATTGAATCCCCTTAATTCAAATCTCGACTTTTGTTTAGTAGCTTGAGTGTTAGAAGTTAAAATCAATCGTTCAAAAATAGTGTAGTTTTAGGCTCGCTCGCCACTTGTGCTCAAGCACACCACTAGTAATAATAATAATAGTACTAGTGATGTGCTTGAGCACAAATGGCGAGCGAGCCTAAAACTACACAATTATTATATGATTGATTTTAACTTCTAACACTCAAAGCTACTAAAAATATGGTCGAGCTTTTAAATTACGTTTATACGTAAAGGCATTTCAATGCCATAGTAACCCCTCCCCGCAACTGTTTGAATTGAAAAATAATAATAATAATACACATTATTTAAACGTTATCTTTGTGATATGCTTGAGCTAAGTAGTCGCTAAAGCGCACAATACTTGCACACAACTGGACATACCTACACAAGACTTACCTTTGTGGTTCTAGTGGACAATGAGTTTTCAAGTAAATACTGTTGCATACAGCTATAACTATGACAAAGAGCGCATTGACTCACCACCGCCACAAACTCGAATAGAAATAGAATTCCGGTATGTTTTCAAGTTTTAAAAGCACCCGCAAAAGAATTCAAAACGATAAACAATTCAATTTCTAGGGTGATACGGGTAATGATCGCTAAACCTGAGGATTCTGTTGAGTGAAGTTTGGGACGGGGTCAACCACCGAACTAACACAAAAATATGCGAAGGTCAAAGTACAAATGACATATGTACATCCCACACATATATAAACAAACATCCCCAATTTTCAATTGAGTTACCCCTGATAGTGTCTCGCTCGCTTCGCTCGCTAAATAATAGCAGTAATAATAGTAGTTTTGGTAGTAGTAGTAATAATATTAATAATACCTCTAAGGAAATCTGACCAATGCGATCGTTCCTGAAAAGTGTCTCTATCGCCTCACAACTCTGTGTTGACACCTGTGAAAAGCCAAGAGGGAGGAGAGTGGACTCCGCACGTATGGTTGTAAAACGCTCACCTTTCCCTGCAGTGCTTTGCTAGGCATGAGGCCAACCAGAGTGGCGATGATGTTGTTGGCAAAGTTGAAGTGGGGAAGAGAACCCAGCAACTCACAGAAACACTCAACACACAAATCACCAAGACTCTGTAAACACAAGAGGGGAGGGAGGAGGAGGGGGATGGGGGGGAGAGAGAGAGAGAAAGAGCGGAGAATAAAAAAAATAATAATAAAATTCTTTACCTGATATTATTTCTGCACTTTGCCCCTGGTTATCACTCACTGCATTACCAAAGGAACAAGAGAAAGGGGACCAGGGGGGGAATAAGAGTCGAGTGGCTTTATTTCGAACTTACCAGCTTAACCTCTCAAACGATAAAGCGTGTTCATAATGTAGAGTGTTAATTTCTTGTTGGTTGTTATGTAGTACTATAGTTCTATTGAGATAAAATGTAAGTTGTTTCCTACCTCCTACAAAGTCATTGGTGGTGCCTTACTCAGCTTCCCCCCTATTCGCCATCCTGACTATAACCATGGTTACACACGCACCTCCATATCAGATGATGGAAGACACTCTTCATTGTCAAGAAGGTTGATATGTTGTGTCCTCTCTCTCTTCCTTTTTCGATCTTTCTGGCCATTGGCTTGTTCTTTAAGAATACTTGCTAACACACAAACATACACAAATTGTCCAATAAATCCCCAAGTCAATCTGATTGGAATATCACATACTGCATCATCTTATGAAATGCATGTATAATACAAAAGGAAGGAACAGAATGTAAAGAGAAAAATTGGCATATTTTAGAATGGCTGTGTTTTCACCTAGTATAACAGGAACTAGTGTAAGACACACCCTATCCTCTAATTAATGCCACTTGGAAGGTTGCTTGCTTGTGTGCAAATAAACTGTTAGGAGGGGGGGGGGGGGGGGGGGGGGACTTTTACCACTGAGCACATGCACTATAATTGGATGTTGTTATGGCAGCATTGACATGGGCTAAGAGAAGTCTAAAGTTTATGGCAAGTCCTCCTCAATACGCATAAAAGTGTTCATGTTAATGCACTCTTTGTAGTTTGAGTGTGTCATGACAGCAAATGAAACTTAAACAAGCTCTCTCTCTCTCCCACAGGTTCAGTGGACCGTGCCGAGAACTGAAGGACAGAGTGAAATCAACACTATTGAAAGAGAATGGAACTCTAAACAAAACACAGTCAGTGTCTGCCGCAAGTGCCTGGGGATATGCTTTATATGCAAGAGTGAGTAAGAAATTATCAGCCAATACTCACGAACAGTACATCATATGCAAATGCAACTTGCTACCGCTAGGTGGTCACACGCACCTGGCAGAGCCAGGATGCCTGTGCACTAAGTAGGCACTATGAGCCGTGTAAGCAAAGCTCCTGGAGCCGGGCTAGGAACACACAGATGCATACACACACACACACACACTGACACACACACACACACACATACACTGACACATACACTGACAACACACATACACACTGACACACACACATACACTGACACACACACACACACACTGACACACACACACGTGTTACCTGCAATAAAATAGTACAAAGTAGTGACCACACCCCTATCATTTTATATTCTTTCCCATTTCCCAACTCCTCCATTCTACATGTATATGATACATGCTTAGCCATGACAACCACCCAACAGAGCAATCAGCTGCCCTACTACTTCAGCATCACATGATGAAGTCGTCAACACAAGGAGGCTCAGTCTAAACTAAGGATAGTCATCAATTATTGATTTTTTTTTTCATCTGAACGCCTTGCTAAGCATCAGCTAAAAATTCACTATAACAAATTCTGTTCATCCCATAGAGATAATGCAGGCCCATGAACTTACAATCAGACATAATGCCTATTAATCCCTGGTTAATTGAGTATTCAATAAATCGCATTACAATATGCTAATATCAGCACAAGTAGCTAAGATTCACGAGCAAGTGAGGGCACTGACTTGTACCTTTTATAGTGTCGTCACACAGGGTCAAGAAGAGTCGATACTCCAGCACCAGAGTCTGCTCAAAGTGCCGGAGTTTACGAACGTCTTTAGAAACCTGGAGAGGGAGAGAGAGAGAGAGCAATGAGACACCAAAACATTAACTCCTCCCATATTAAGTTTCAGCCGCTGCTGTGTTAGCTTTCTAACAACATAATAGCTAGTCACAACTCTTGGCTAGCTTCCTTGCACTATAAGAGCACACACCCACTTTACTTTATGTTGGCTGGTCGTGTGCCCCCCCCCCTCCCCCAGTGATCAACATCAAATAGGTAAAGGGTACACATTCAATATAAGTATACTATCAGTTGTCACCAGACAACTATTACCAGGTAAAGGGTAGTCACTAATAAATGTACTGTGCACGGCAACCAACCATTACATGCAATTGTACTCACCTTCACTGCTTTCTCTGCTTCAGTCAACTCTCGAATATGATAACTATACACCACAAAGTACAAGATATTACACTGCATCAACTATTAGCCACACCCACTCCTCCACAACCACACCCACTGATCTAACCTTGGTGCTATGTCCTTGATGACTTCCACGAAAGCTGTCATGGCCGATGTTCGAACCTCCACAGCAATGTCTGCCCTCCTCTCGGCACACAGCATCCTCAATTCCTTCAACAATCCTACCTGCAAGCAATAAGCAACAATTAGTGACATCCCTTACCTTAACCCACTCATCCTTGATCTCAGACCAGCTCCACTTACATTCCCTTCAGGATCTTCCATCAGTTGTTCCACGTTTTTTCTTATGGCTTCTTTTTTCTCCACTAACATCTCCTGAGACCGAACAAACAGCTCCACAGCCGAGAGTTGTTCCGATGGTTTGTCGTTATCTTCACACTCCTCCTCCTCAACTGCCGCTGGAGAAAGAACTTCTGAAGCTACATCCTCTTCACCAGAATCACTGTCATCACTGACGTCTATCAAAAGAAAAGGTTACTCTATAAGAATACAGAAGCTATAATGTACTGTAAGCCATAAGCTATAATGTACCGTAAGCCATAAGCTATAATGTACCGTAAGCCATAAGCTATAATGTACCGTAAGCCATAAGCTATAATGTACTGTAAGCCATAAGCTATAATGTACCGTAAGCCATAAGCTATAATGTACCGTAAGCCATAAGCTATAATGTACCGTAAGCCATAAGCTATAATGTACTGTAAGCCATAAGCTATAATGTACTGTAAGCCATAAGCTATAATGTACTGTAAGCCATAAGCTATAATGTACTGTAAGCCATAAGCTATAATGTACTGTAAGCCATAAGCTATAATGTACTGTAAGCCATAAGCTATAATGTACCGTAAGCCATAAGCTATAATGTACCGTAAGCCATAAGCTATAATGTACTGTAAGCCATAAGCTATAATGTACCGTAAGCCATAAGCTATAATGTACTGTAAGCCATAAGCTATAATGTACTGTAAGCCATAAGCTATAATGTACTGTAAGCCATAAGCTATAATGTACCGTAAGCCATAAGCTATAATGTACCGTAAGCCATAAGCTATAATGTACTGTAAGCCATAAGCTATAATGTAAGCATAAGCTATAGCCATAAGCTATAATGTACTATAATGTAAGCCATAAGCTAATGTACTGTATAAGCGATACCGTAAGCCAAAGCTATAATGTACTGTAAGCCATAAGCTATAATGTACCGTAAGCCATAAGCTATAATGTACTGTAAGCCATAAGCTATAATGTACTGTAAGCCATAAGCTATAATGTACTGTAAGCCATAAGCTATAATGTACTGTAAGCCATAAGCTATAATGTACTGTAAGCCATAAGCTATAATGTACTGTAAGCCATAAGCTATAATGTACTGTAAGCCATAAGCTATAATGTACTGTAAGCTATAATGTAAAGCCATAAGCTATAATGTACTGTAAGCCATAAGCTATAATGTACTGTAAGCCATAAGCTATAATGTACTGTAAGCCATAAGCTATAATGTACTGTAAGCTAAGCTAATGTACTGTAAGCTATAATGTACATAAGCTATAATGTACTGTAAGCCATAAGCTATAATGTACTGTAAGCCCTCTTCCACACATTTTATCACTAGAAGACTACAATGACTATAGCAGCCATTGAAAAAATGTAGAGCTCTATCCCTTCCAAGCATCATTCTCTCTGACCTTGCATGGTGAGTACAGTTGGCTTCTGGTGGACGAGTCTGCCATGACTCTCCTTCAATGGCAACAGATAATGGAGCTTATGTTCTGTCTCCTCATCCTCCTCCTCCCACGGTATCACTCTGGGAGTCTTTTCATAATCACCTGATGAGTTATCTCTAAAAAGTAAAAAAGTAATTACTAGCAGTCCTAGTAAACCCCTCCCCTCCCCTCCTTAGTTTGGCCAGGCATAGTGGTTATCGCTTCTCAAAATTTTACTTAGCCTAATTTTAAAAAAGCTGGTAAAGCTGCATTTCTGTTTGTTCATCTTTTTTGTTCCTATATTGATGTGGATCATAAAGTGGAAATAGTAATTTTTCACATTTTCAGTATCAAAGTGCTCCCTAAATGCAAACTGAGTATGCATGAACAGACCAAAGGAATCAAAACACGAAATAAACTGAGACTGCACTTACAATCGCATTTTAGTGAGAAAATTATTATGCAATTTTCCCACCACTGGCAAATATTCTTCATCTACCATGTCTTCCGGGTCTTCAAAACCTTCAGCCTCATTTTTGTTCAATGGAATCTTCTTACTTTTGGGGCCAGCCAAGCCACTGTCTTTCCTCTTCCTCTTCGGCATACTAGCTCTAATACTTCACTTATAAAACTCTTGCATACACAATTAATCCAGACCACATGCGTGATGACCGTTTACCTAGTAATTGCAGCTAATTTAGTGGCACGCGCTATGTTAGATTCAAAGTTTATAAATGGCAAAATGCACCAAACCCCATTGAATATTTTATTCTATACAAGCAACAATCTAGTTTAGCAGCGATGATATTTCTAGCTGTAGTTTGCTGGGTTCCTCTGCTAGCTCATGCGGACTATACCTTCACAGCTGAACTGGGTTCCATAGCCAACTTCAGCCAGACCTTGCAGCTATCCACTGGAGCATGTTGCATCTCCCAATGCAGCAGTCCCTGCAATCCATTCTTCCTGCTGTGCCTCAGAAGGGACAGCTTTGGCAGCACTGACACTACTTGCCCTCTAGGCGAACTTGTTGCTCCTGCACCTGAGAACTCCAGTCAGCTTAGGCTGAGCAGTACATTTCCTGGCAATTGGGAGGTAGGAATGTCTTAGCCATTATCTGCAATGCGAATAACTGTAAAAAAAAATTTCAAAGTTTTGTCTTATCAAAATTGCTATAGGGAATTACGGCTATATCTATATTCATATTTCATTCCACTTCTGGAGTATTTGGTTCCAATGTTGGAACTATAGCTTCCCAAGCTCAAATTGACCACATCTTTACCAGCACGATATCTTTGACTCCTTCTTCCCCTTCAACTCCTGTGGTCACATTCCCGGGCCTGAGGTACTCTGTCACGGCCTCCTTCCGGGTGACCTGTGCCGCTAATTTTTACGGTTCAAGATGTCACTTGGAGTGTGATCACAGGAATGACAGCCTGGGGCACTACACCTGCGACCCCATGACTGGAGCAAGGCGGTGCCTGCAAGGATACACAGAAGTAGAAACCAATTGCACTCAATGTCTGACCAGAGCTGGATGCTGTAAGTTCCAATGAGGAGATACTATTATGTCTAAAATACTAACTTTTAATCAAGTTTGTTTGTATTAATTCATTTGTGTATTTTGAATGTTTGTTTGCTTTTGTTTGTTCTATTCATTCATATTTAGCTCCTGTCAGAGGATTTTGTGAAGAACCAGGGGAGTGTCAATGCCTGGATGGATTTTCTGGAGATAACTGCAGTGTTGAAGGTATAGCAATTTCCACACTTTATATATAAAGTAATGCAAATATGCAGTGCATAATACAATTGATAACATCTCTAGGCTTCCTTTTCTACATCAATTTTTCTAATGCTATTACATGACCATAGGAACAGGGGCATCTGGGGTAGCCAGACAAATTCGATACCATGTATGTTATATCAGTATGAATAAAAGGGCTGTGAGTATCAATGCCCTTCGTCAGTTTTTTTTTGGATAGAAAAATCAGTCGGTTTTACATTTCTTTATGCAACTTTTTGTTCACATATTATGACGTAACGGAACACAGGTGGGATAGTTATGTTTATTGTATAGAACAAAACTCAAAGTTTGGTTGCTGCAAAAGTTTGCCAGAAAAATCACCCAGGTAGCCAAGTCTCAAAAAAAAAATAGCCAAGGAAACTTTCTACATCCCTAATCACTGTCACCAAGCCAAACCAGTGTTGCTACACTATTGGGGGGAAAGTAGTTCTGTTTTGAGTAAAATGATAGCCAGTGAGACTATTACATTTCATAGGCTGAGATTTAAAATTTAAGTTTCTTTAAATATGTAATCCTTCGTGACAGTCTATGTTTTTTAAACATCATTTATTTGTTTTTGTCTTCAGAAGTAACATGCTACTTGTGTAAACCTAACATATTTGCCGTACTTAATGAGCCTAGCCTTCTTAATGCTATTCAGTTTGTTGTTGTTGCTGCTATTGAGCTTCATTTAATTTAGACTTGAGCAGCAGACATGCATACAAACATTTCCCTTTTAAAATGCAAGTATTCAATTCATTACATTAATGCATTAAAACTTCAAACATTTCTACTTTTTTTTATGAAGAATTGTCCGGATTCCCCCTCTCTACCATGACATCAGAATCATCAGACATGCTCTCTAATCCCATTAACACTGAGGGACTTCTGATTAATCCCTCCACCTTCTTAACTGTTCTGTCAACAGGCGCTGGCATGGAAAACACAGAGAACCTATAACCTACAAGCACTACAACTGAAATCTCCTCAGCTCTGATTCAGGAAATGCAGTCATCACTGCAACTGGACATTTCTCAGACTTCTGTCGTGCCTGCAGCACTTTCTGCAGTTGCAGTTAATCTATCTGGAATTACAACCTCCTTCCTATATGAGGCTTCATCTCTAGCAGCAGGGACTTCATCTGGTACTTCAATACTGTCATTAGCTGGTCGATTTTCTACTTCGTTCAATACTTTGTCAGCTGGACCATCAATTCATATTACACCATCACACACACTGAAGTCCCTCCACCCACCTAGTAGTATTTCTTCAGTTGTTGTTGATGTATCCATGGAAATGCCAAACTTGGGGAGATCGACAGGCAGCAACAGACACCAGCTATACATCGCTATGGGTACTGTTGGAGGAGTGCTGCTCCTCATAATCCTAGTATCACTCATCATTCTTTCCATTCTGTTTTCCATCCACTCTCACAAGAAGATGAAAGAGAGACAGAAGAGAAGAATCATGGGTAAGAAGATGTTCAGCTCACGTTACCCATTTGTATGCACATGTATTTAACCCTTTCGTTCCGGATCCCGCTTTGAAGCGGGTGAAGACCGCTTGACTTCTCCGAATTTTTAAAAATAGTTACTTTATAGCTAGAACCTTCAGATTGCATACACAGGTGCCCAATGCATTGGAGAAGCATCTAAAATAGCTTTCAGCCAGGACTGCTTCGACAGTACCTCACAGCAGTTGCGTTTATTTCTTCCTCGGCAAAAAAAAACAACATCGGTTCTCCGTCGAATTTTAAAAAAAGCTACCTTCCTCACAGCAGCTTCATTTATGGATCCAGTCATCTCCAGAGCTTTGTAGAAGCAGCAAAAAATTGCTTGAGCTCAGTAGCCTTCCATAACACATTGAAACAACCGCTTCTTTGCCGACCAAGACTTTGCGGTTTGACTTACTGTCTTCTCCATTTTTTATAAAATCGCCAGTTCAACTGGGGACCTCCCTATTACGTACAGTCTTAGGTAATGCTTATTACATCATAGGAAAAAAGTGAGCGTGTCGTGTGACCCCGGTAACTATGCAAAAAAAAATTTTTTTCAAAGTCATTTTTTGGAAGATGGCGTCTAGAAATTACAATGCGGTGCAAGTTTTATACTTGCTTGATGCTGACTCTAGCGACTCAGGATCAAGCGGAGAGAAGGGAGACGACATCTAGGGCTATAGGAGGCCCTGTATCAGGGTTGGTGGACCAGACCCCGTCAACTCTGATACTTGAAAATGGGAGTCAAGAAGATGATCGAGGTAAGCTTGTCTTTCTCTTGTCTTTGTCTTGAAAAATAGCCAGCTTCTGTTGTGGAAAGGACTTATTTATAGCTATATTGAGATAGAGTAAGCTGTTTAGCTATAATATATATATATTTCTTTGAGTTTTGAGATTTGAAAGTGGCTTGTGGTTTTTTGAACAAATTCAAATTTTCAAAAAAAATTAAAAAAGTTTTTACCACATATACTACTAGGACCAGATGTAAATGCAGTCACCGACCCGATTACGCAGATGAGGCGACAGGAGCAGAGTCTTCCAGTCATGAAGGAGAGGATACCAGACTTGAGTCTTCCAATGATGAAACACGAATAGGCAGCAGGTTCCAGTGATGAGGAAGAGGAAGTGGCTCCTCCTGCTCCGAGTTGTGGACGTCCTCGCGGTCGGAGAAGGCGGGAATCGAAGAACAAGAGTCGGGTGGATGAGGTAGGGGGAGAGTGGAAGAAAGATGACAACACACCCATTGATATTCCATAATCTTTTGTGTGATGGACCACAAACTTTGATATTTGTGGCTGCCCCCCCCCCCCCTGAACATCCCAAAAGTTGTAATATGTATTGTTATTGTCGTTGTCGTTGTCTGTGTTTTTGTGGTGTTGTAGTGGAGTTTCACACTCGATGTATATGTGTGTGCGTGGAGTTGAAATGTTATTCTGGTGCTTCCAGATCTAACCGGGGAGGGAACGAACTCGGGGGGGGGGGGTCTTTTCCAATCGGGGGGCTACTATGCCCATGTAAGTTGAATTTCATGTATGTGTGTGTGTGTACACCAGTCAATTTATATTATATATTTATTTTTATGATCTGTATTCACCTGTATCTTCTTTTTTCTAGTGTGTGTGTGTATGTGTGTGTGTGCATTTGTGGAATGAGAGAGAGCAACCGTGGACAAACAGTATGTGGCACTTCCGTATACAACCTGGGAGGGAACTCTGGATCTTTTTGGATCGTGACTACTATGCCCATGTAAGTTGAATTTCATGTGTGTGTGTGTGTGTACATCAGTCAATTTATGTATAATAAATTATACATTTATTTTTATGATCTGTATTCACCTGTAGCTTCTTTTTTCTTGTGTGTGTGTGTGTGTGTATGTGTGTGCGTGCATTTGTGGAAAGAGAGAGAGAGCAACCATGAACAAACAGTATGTGGCGTTTCCGGATCCAACCTGAGAGAGAACGAACTCGGTGGTCTTTTTCGGTCTGTGACATCATCCATGCCTGGTAAGTTGAATTTCATTTTTTCAACTTACTGATATTTGGGTGTCCAGCTAGGGCTGGGGGGGGTTATGGTACAAGAATGTCGGTGAAAAGTAATGACGGGGGAGGGGGGGTTATGGTACAAGAATGTCAGTGAAAAGTAATGACGGGGGAGGGGGGGTTATGGTACAAGAATGTCAGTGAAAAGTAATGACGGGGGAGGGGGGGTATGGTACAAGAATGTCAGTGAAAAGTAATGACGGGGGAGAGGGGGGTTATGGTACAAGAATGTCAGTGAAAAGTAATGACGGGGGAGGGGGGGCTCAATTCAGCGAGGCCAGCAGTTATGTTACAAATGTCATTGTTGTCTTGTGTATGGAGGTTCCGGATCCTATGGGAGGGATCGTTCAGTCTGTGACACCATCCATGCCGGGTAAGTTGAATTCCACGTGTGTGCTTGTACTGCTTTTCATTTTCAAAGTACACTTTCTCAATACATGTTTCTCTCATGTACAGTGTAGAGTATACATACCAGGGTTCATACAGTGGGAGGCATGGCTGGGTTCCCCCCTAGAATTTTGGGAGTTGAATAGAAATGAACATTTAGGAAGCATTTATTTTTAGTCTGATATTGTATCCCATTATGTTCCTATCATAACTGAGCCATTTAGTGCATAGGACCGAACACTGATCATCAGTGTGAAGTATAGACTCTTATGCAAAGATGTGCATCAAAGTAGTGTAGGTTCAAAAAAATGGGTGTGGCGAAGTACACTCGGAGCCCAACCCCCCCCCCCAAACAAAAATCCTGTATGAAACCGCATACAATACATCATAAAGTTGCAATTATATAGGATCATGAATAATTTGTTGTTTGTATTACAAATATCTTTGTTGTTTGTGTTTTTGTGTATATGAAATTGTTTTTTAGTGGAGCTCGACGTCCGATGGCATACGTTCCTTGTGGACACTCATAGATGTCTCCTACATGATCACAATCAGCACCAAACACAACAAACAACATATTTTATTGTTGAACTAATATAATATTGGTATATAATGCATCAAACAATATTATTTCTATTTTATTTTATTTTTTTATTGATGGGAAAAGTGGATTTTTGGGGGGGAAAAATTTTTTTTTTTTTTGAAGTATTAGTAGATGGCTTAAATATTATTCAATTTTCTCAATCAAAAAATGAGGGGAATCCCAAACTCTTGGTCTA